>Ga0153921_1000019_pt1 | contig 215920 bp, 190 predicted proteins | sample TSNJ005MetaG_FD_104691 | JGI IMG/M metagenome (GOLD analysis project Ga0153921, IMG submission 104691) | Attine ant fungus gardens microbial communities from New Jersey, USA - TSNJ005 MetaG | ecosystem: Host-associated > Fungi > Mycelium > Unclassified | place: USA: New Jersey, Brendon T.... | reverse complement strand
TCCATTGCGTGTCGTCTTCGCACTCGACTGTTGCGACCGCGAAGCCATGAGTTGGGCCGCAAGCACAGGCGGTTACACTGGCGACATGGTGCGTGACGTCATGCTTCAAGCCGTCGAGAACCGCTTCGGCGGCGCGTTGAAGGCTGAAAGCGAAGTCGAGTGGTTAAGCGACAATGGTTCCTGCTACATCGCCGACGACACATTAAAGTTCTCTCGGAAAATTGGACTGAAGCCGGTCACAACACCCGTTAGAAGCCCGCAAAGCAATGGGATGGCCGAGAGCTTCGTTAAAACGATGAAGCGTGATTACGTCTCGTGGATGCCGAAACCCGACGCCAGGACGGCGCTGCAAAACCTGGCCATCGCGTTCGAGCACTATAACGAGTCACACCCGCACAGCGCCCTGAAATACCGCTCGCCGCGTGAGTTTCGTCGGCAAGCAGTTTCTCCAACCTAGGCGTGACCGGGTGTTCGGTTATGCGGGGGCAAGTCCAGCGGGGTCGCCACGCAAATCCGCGCGAGCCGCAGATTCCGCTCAGTGCGTTCTTATTTGTCGATCAATAAGTCGAAGCGGTTTTGAAGTTCCCGAAAGACCGTGCCGATATGACGTGAACCGAGCCGCGCACCTTCGCCAAAGGGCTTCTTTCGCAGTGTGCCTTCTTCGCACGATGACTTAGAGATGCCGCGCGCTTGCATTTCAGGAGTGACGATAAGGATGAATCCTCGTAACTTTAAGGCGTGACCGTGCGTGTGAGTTTGAAGCGGATGTTGCACCTTGACGCCTCGCTCGCATCGGCTGAAAGAACCAGTTGCTTCGCATGACTTCATACGCGGTGAGGCACAAGAGTTTGCGCTATCGCCTAATGCTCAAACCTCAATTGGTTATCTTTAGAAATTGGATGGAGCGAAGCGCGGCTGACGTTAGCATGTGCTTCTTTCCAACTCGTCCTCCGGTTCAATCAAGCGATGTCCAATTCTCCCCGCTTCGGTGTCTGGGCGCTCGTGCATGGCAGCCGTGCGGCGCTGCAAGATCCCGAGGAACCTTACGACGCCTCCTGGGCGCGCAACAAGGCGCTCGTGCTCGAAGCCGAGCGCCTGGGTTACGACTCGGTTCTCGTCGCGCAACACACGATCAATCCGCACGACCCTTCGCTCGATCAGCTCGAAGCGTGGACCGCATCGGCGGCGCTCGCGGCGCTCACGTCGCGTATCGAGATCATCGCGGCCATCAAACCTTATCTCTATCACCCCGTGGTGCTGGCGAAGATGGCGCAGCAGATCGAACACATCAGCGGCGGGCGCTTCGCGATCAACCTCGTCAATGCGTGGAACCGGCCGGAGCTGGAGCGCGCCGGTATCGGCTTCGCCGAGCACGATGAACGCTATGCCTATGGCCGCGAGTGGATCACGGTCGTCGATGCCCTGTTGCGCGGCGAAGCCGTGAAGCATCGCGGCGACAACTTCCGTATCGACGATTATCAGTTGCGCCCGGCGGACCCGTTTCGTGCGCGTCCACGCATTTATGTCGGCGGCGAATCGGAGCCCGCGCGTTCCCTCGTGGCGGCGCATGGCGACGTGTGGTTCATCAACGGCCAGCCACACGATGATGTAGCGAGCCTAATCGCCAATGTTTCCGCACGCACGCGTCCGGACGGGCGTGAGCCGTTGCGCTTCGGACTATCGGCATTCGTGATCGCGCGGGACACGGAAGACGAGGCACAGGCTCATCTTCAGCGTCTCTTTGCGCTCGCGGAACTGGACAAGCCGCTGCGCGAGCGGCAAAAGGCCAATACCGATCCGAACGCGGTGATGCATAAAACGTTCGCACGATCGGCGCGCGTCGGATCGAACGGCGGCACGGCTGCCGATCTCGTCGGCGATTACGATACCGTCGCGCGGCGCATCGTCGACTTCCATCGTGCGGGCATCGAACTGTTCATGCTGCAATTCCAGCCATTCGAAGCCGACATGGCCCGCTTCGCGCACGAAGTCATGCCGCGCGTGCGCCGCCTGTTGAACGCGTGATTGCGACGCGCCTCCGCTGTGGTTCAGCAGAGGCGCGTCTCATCGTCAAAAGAACGCGCCCGTAGGCGGCAATTGCCCGGTCAGCAGGTTCTGCCCGAGCAGGCGTTCCTTGTAAAGCCTCGGGTTGTGCGACGCGATCACCTTGATATTGCGCCAGTGCCGGTCCAGCGCACCGATGCGCGACACGACCGAGCCCGAGCCGAGATCGATCAGCCAGCTTGCAATTTGCGGCGCGAGATCGTCGATGACGACCTTCGCTTCCGATGCCGCGAGCGTGGCGGCGAGCGTCGCGTCGTAATCATCGGGCGTACCGGGAGCGTCCCACGCGCGCTGTAGCGCATCGACCGCGCGGTCCGCAGTCGCCTCGACGCTTGCTGCATAGGCGCGAATGCGGCCAAGTAACGATTGCAGAACCGGCTCGTCCGTGGGATGCGCCGCTTCGCCGTGATAGAAGTTGCGTCCCCGCGTGCGCAATACATCGACCGCGTCCAGCGCCACGCGACGCACGATGCCCGCAATGCAGTTGGTGAGATACACCTGATGGAAAGTGAATCCCCACGGCGCGGCTTCGTCGGACTTCGGCGGATCGGCCGGATAGAGATGCGCGGCGGGAATCGTCACATCGCGAAAGCGCGCGGTTCCCGAGCCTGTCAGTCGTTGACCGAAGCCTTGCCAGTCATCGTCGTCGCTGACGCCGGGGCCGCGTTCCAGCACGTATTGCACTGTTCGGCCCGCGCGGCTTTCCACTGCCACGCCGATGAACGCATCGTTATAGAGATTGCCCGTCGCATAGACCTTGTCGCCGGAGCCGACATAGACATCGCGCGATGCGTCCCATTCGAGCCGGCTCAAGACCTTCGTCGGTCGGGCGCCGGCCGCCGTCACGTCGCTGTCGACGAAACTCAGTCCGAGTGTCTTGCGCTGTCCGGTCAGTTCCAGCACGCGCGCATGAAAGGGATGATCGCGGCGTCGTAGCGCGGCTTCGACCTGCCACAGATGATTGCGAAACGCGTGTGCGATGTTCGAGTCCGCCGCGGCGACATCACGCGCGACGGCGAACATGTCGCGCAGCGATGCGCCGTGGCCGCCGGCATCGGACGAAAGACGCAGCGCGCCGAAGCCGAGCGCCTTGAGCCTGGCGATCTCCTCATGCGGCAGCCGATGCGCGCGTTCACGTTCGGCGGCCGTCGCGGCGATATCGTCGATGACTTGTGCGAAGCCGAGCGTTGCCGACACGGCGGACACGAGCTTCGGCCCCGCGAAGTGCGTGCGTTCGGTCATGATCGTTGGTCTCCTCGCATCACACTTTGATGCTGTAATCCGCGACCCGGATGCGCGAATTGATGATCTTGCGTTCTGCGAGCCAGTCGGCGGCGCGCTGAAACTGCGCGATGAAAGCGGCGTCGTCGGGCTCGTGAAACTGATTGACGCGCTTGAGGCTCGTCAGATACTCACGAACTTGATCCGGATACTTGCCCTCGCGCTGCACGAGCAATTCGGCGTCGGCGGAATGCGCGGACTGCCATGCGCCTTCGACGTAATAGGCGTCGATCACCGCTCGGACGATCTCCGAATTCTCTTCGGTAAACTTACGACGCGACACGAGCGAGCTATAGTCGATTAGAAACTCCAGATCGCGGCCTTCGTTGAAGATGTCCTTCGCATCGTTGGAGAAGCGCGAGATGTCGACGCCCGGCGACCACATCGACCACGCGTCGACCTTGCCTTGTGCAAATGCAGGCGCGGCATCGGGCGGATTGAGGTAGACGAACTGCACCTTGTCCCGGTCGATGCGATGCTTTTCCAGCGCTGCAATCAACAGGAATTCGCCGAGCCCCGAGCGGTTGACGGCGACCTTGCGGCCCGCCAGATCGGCGACGCTATTAATGCCGCTCGACTTCTTCGCGATGATGGCCGTCGAGCGCGGCGAGTAGATATCGAATGCGTTGAAGACGATGGGCGAACCGGCGAGCATGGCGGCAAGCGCGGGCGTCGTCGATCCCCAGAAGCCGAAGTCGGCGCTGCCGCCGACCACGGCCTGAATCGAGGGTGCGTGGTTCGGGAACGGGCCGACCCATTCGACCTTGATGCCTTTAGCCGCGAGTGTTTTCTCGAATACGCCGCGTTGTTTGGCGATGTCCGGCAGGCTGCCATAACCCCAGCCGATACGTACGGTATCGGTGTTGCGCGTGAGCTTGCGCGGCTCGGCCGCGTACGCCGGGAAAACACTGCTGGCGGCCGCGCCGGCCAGCAAGCCACCCGCCGCGCGCAATAACTGGCGGCGAGTCATTGAAGAATCGTTCATCCTTTCAGGTCCTTCTGGTCTTATGGAAAATCGGTCAGTGACGTTGCACGCCCAGTTCCGCGAGAAGCGTGGGCCGCAGCGCGAGAGGCGCGTAGTCTTCGGTGTCGAACGACGCCGCAATGCGTCCGGCGCGCATGACGAGGATGCGGTCGGCGAGGGCGAGTGCTTCGTCGACATCGTGCGTGACGATCAGCACGCCCGGCTGATGAAGCGCGACGAGTTCTTTCACGAGCCCATGCATCTTGATGCGCGTGAGCGCATCGAGTGCGGCGAAGGGTTCGTCGAGCAGCAATAATGCGGGGTCGTGGATGAGCGCCCGCGCGAGCGCCACGCGCTGCGCCTGACCGCCCGACAGATTGCGCGGCCAGTCATCCTCGCGGCCGGCAAGTCCGACTTCGGCAAGCGCACGGGCTGCACCGTCACGGCCAATCGTGTGTTCGTGACCGAGCGCCACGTTCTCCCACAACGTCGCCCACGGCAGCAGGCGCGGCTCCTGAAACACGACGGAAGGCCGCTCGGGCGCGTGGATCTTGCCCGCGTCGGGCGTATCGAGCCGTGCGAGCGCGCGCAGCAGCGTGGTCTTTCCGCAACCGCTCTCGCCGAGCAGCGCGACGAACTCGCCTTTGCGGATATCGAGGTCGAGCGAATCGATGACGATGCGGCTGCCATAGCGGCGTTGCAGCCCGCGCACGGACACGGCGAGCGCCGACGGCTCGTTGCGGTCGCGGGTCCGTGCCGCCGTCGCGATAGGTTCGATGCTTTGCGTCACTTGCGCGCTCCTTTGACGTAGTTCGCGTGCCAGGAGAGCAAGCGGCTTTCGAGCATGCGAACGAGTGCGTCCGCGACGACGCCGATGATCGCGTAAATGATGATGGTGAGCAGGATGACGTTGGTGTTGAGGAACTCACGCGCGTCCATCGCGAGAAAGCCGATGCCTCGCGTTGTCGCCAGCGTTTCGGCGATGACCAGCGCGAGCCACGCATGTGCGAGCGCATAGCGCACGCCGGTGAGGATCGAGGGCATGGCGCCGGGAATGACGATTCGCCGCACGACGCCGGCGCGGCTCATGCCGATCACGCGGGCAAGTTCCATCAGCTTGGGATCGATCTGCCGGATGCCCAGCATCGTGTTGATGTAGATGGGAAAGAGGACTGCGAGCGCAACGAGAAAGATCTTCGCAACTTCGCCGACGCCGAACCACACGATGACGAGCGGAAGCATCGCGAGAAAAGGAACGGCGCGGATCATCTGGATCGGGCGGTCGAGCAGCGCCTGCGCAAACGGCGAGAAGCCGACGAGGACGCCTAGCGCCAGCCCGATGCTCCCGCCGATGACGAAGCCTGCCGCAGCGCGCAACAGCGAGACGCCGAGATGAATGAATAGCTCGCCGTTTTGCGTCATGTTCGCGGCGGTCGCGAAGACGCTGCTCGGTGCGGGAAGCACTTGCGGCGCGATCAGTCCGAGCCGGGCGGCGGCTTCCCATAGCAGCACGACGATCGCGGGAACCGTCCAGGATAGCCATCGATAGAGCACGTGCTTCGAAACGCCCATGCGAGGAGGCGGCGTCGACGCATAGGTGTTGCGCGAGGAAGTCAGGTCGGCCATGTCGGTTTGAGTTCAGCGATCGTTCGGACTCGATGCGCCGGTCTGCGAATGCTTTTGCGAAGCAACGCTGCCGGATTGTCGAGAGAGAAAGCGAGTCATTAGAAGCCGGCATGCACTCGCGTAACAAACGATTTATTGTTGAATGCTTTTCAGGCCGGGAGTGGCAAGCAATCGTCCGGGCTTGATTCGGGTCATCTCGCGGCCCGTTCGCGGCCCGTTTCTTGCTGCTAAGCGCCGCGCTGCGGCAGACACATCACGGGCGCTACAATTCAGCCATCGCAGCCAGAGCGTTCGGCAAACACGGCAGAAGCGCACACATAGCTGAATCAGCAAGACCAGAGAAAGGGAGAAGTTGAATGGCGGGGGAAGAGTTAAAAGCGGTCTTGCTTGTCGAAGACAGTGAGAACGACATCGAGTTGACGCTTCTCTCGCTACAAAGGGCAGGCCTGGAAAATCCCGTCGACGTCGTCCGCGACGGTGTAGAGGCGCTCGAATATCTGCGTTGCGAAAAGAAGTGGAGCGGCCGCCCCGACGTGCATCCGGCCGTCATTCTGCTCGACAAGAAACTGCCGAGGCTCGATGGTCACGACGTGCTCGCCGCCGTCCGCGCAGACGCGCAGTTGCAGCACATTCCGATCGTGATGCTCACGTCATCCAGACAGGAAACCGATCTTCTGACGAGTTACGATCTTGGCGTGAATGCGTATGTCGTGAAGCCGGTGGAGTTCACGGATTTCATGGACGCCATCAAAGACATCGGCGCGTTCTGGCTCGTGTTGAACAAGCATCGCGCACGGCAGCCAGGCACTACGTCCGCGACGCGGCCCGCAAGCGACGACGCCTAATCACTCAGCGGCAAGGTCACGACGAACGTCGTGCCGCACCCGATGCCCGCGCTGTGTACGTCGATGCGCCCATGCTGGCGTTCGACGAGCGTCTTGACGAGCCACAAGCCCAATCCCAGGCCGCCGACGCGCCCCGATGAACTCGGCTTCAACTGCTCGAAGCGATCGAATACCTTGTCGATCGCATCGGCTGAAATACCGCAGCCCGAATCGCTGACGGTGAGTACGGCATGTCCGTTCTCGGACGACACGGATACGTCGATCACGCCCGTATCCGTGAACTTGATCGCGTTGGTGACGAGATTCCAGACGATTTGCTTGACGCGCGCGGCATCGCCCTGAATGGTGCACGGGTCCAGCCGGGCGCTCGTCAAGCGCAGCTTCTTGTGATCGGCCTGCAAGCGAAGATCGTTGACGAGATCCATCACGAGCCGATCCAGCGCGAGCGGCGCGAACTCGATAGACAGCTTGCCGGAAACGATTGCCCCGCTGTCCAGCAGATCATCGACCATCAGCGCCAACTGCTTGGCGTTGCGCTGAATGGTTGCGGTGGCGCGTGGCAAACCGGCCTTGTAGTCGGTGCGCTCCAACAGTTCCGCCCAGTTGAGGATCACGCTGATCGGCGAGCGCAACTCGTGTGACACCGCCGTGAGGAAGTGATCCATGGCGAGCGCGTTTCTGTCGCTTTGTTCCCGTGCGAGCCGCTCATCGCCTGCGATGCGCTGTTGATCGATCTCCTGCTGCTTGCGAGCGGTGATGTCGAGCACGAAGCCGAGCATCTGCGTGGGCTGGCCGCCTTCGCCATAGCGCGCGCGGCCACCGACCATGACCCAGTGGTCGGAACCGTCCGGCCATATGACGCGATATTCCACCCGGTAATCGCGATGCGCGACGATGGACGTCTCGAGTTCCTCGCGCACGCGCTCGCGATCCGCCGGGTCGATGAGTTCATCGAACAGGCGCTCGGTCGTCAACTCCTCGTGCGGCTTCAGTCCGAGATTGATCTTGGCTTGCGTGGTGCAGGTAATGACGCCGCTCATCAAGTCCCGCTTCCATGCGCCTACTTTCGCGAAAGCGAGAACTTCGGCCAGTTGCTCGCGGCTTTCCTGAAGCTGCTTTTCTTTCTCCGCAGCGATGATCTGGCGAAGCTGGGCTTGCGATCGCAGACGCGCTTTCTCGCGCTTGTCGGCTTCGCTGCGCTGCACGCGATCGGTGACATCGCTGACGCGAATGGCGTAGTAGGAACGCCCGCTATCGGCGGGCACGATCACGCTCGCCTTGATCGTCCAGAAGCGAAGCGCGAGCTTGCCATCCTCGTTCGAAGGCCATTCGGCGCGAAAAGGCGGCGATGAACGTGTCTCGCCCGGTTTCAGATCCGCGATTGCAGCCGCAACCCACTGGTTACGGGCGGCGCGATGTGCTTCGCTTCCGTATTGATTGATCTCGTAGATCGACTTGCCGATGACTGCCTCGCGTGTATGCCCCGTCAACTGCGTATAACTCGCGTTGACAAAACATATACGGTAGCTCTCGTCCAGGATGACGTACGCATCGAGGATCGCTTCAAACCATGCTGCCGCGTCCGGGACATCTGTTTGAGAAAGCGATCTATTGAGGTCATCCATAGGAGCTTGAAGGAAAACGCGAGCGCGTTATTGATATTGTGCGCGTTGCAAGATGACATTCTCCCATTTTTCTGGAATCGTGTACGTTGCCGACTGTCATCCTAATCGTTGATTCACAGTGAAAGAGTGCATCGCATGAAGCGAATGACGTTCTGACGGACATTCGCTTCGCTTTCTTCTGCGCTTGTTTCTTCTTGTTTCTGTGAGTCCCGATCTATGCCGCGGGTTCCATGTCGATTAAATCGGCGGGCCGTTGAAGGTTGTTATACGGCATCCATCGGTTATGCCTGAAGATGAACAGAAATTGGACGTGTGATTGCAAACGTCTATCCAAGTGGTACGCCTGCAAGCAATGGCATTCGATTTGCTTGTCCATCGACAGCCCGGAGCGCACATCCACGGGTAAGATATGCGCGAACTCACTGACCTCTGTAGAAGGTTCCTGAGTGAACGAAACCCGCCGAAGCGTCCAACCGCGGAAACTCACTCGTGACTCTCGACTGCCGTAGAAATGCCCACGACCAACGACGACGCACTGGCGCTCGCGCTGCTGGAAATCAACCCGTCCGCATGCGCCATTCTTGCCCGGGATCTGTCTGTCATTGCGGGTAACAGGCACTTCGTCGAACGCTTTGGGGAGCCTGCGCCGGGGCGAGTATCGGAAGAAATTCTTTCACTTCTCTTGAAAGACGGTCCTGCTTCGTCGAGGGACGAGTGGGGCGCCCGCGTGTTCGCCGGTGCAACCGAAGCCCTTCGGACGATGCAGCCTGCGATTGTGGTCGTGCCTGCATCCACCGCTTCGACGGCGGGACACGGGGCAGCCTGGACGCTGGAGTTCCGTCCGCTCCCGCAGCGCACGAATGCCGCTCGAGAACCCGCGATGCTGCTCGTCGTGAAGCCATCCGGCGCGCAGCCGGCGTTGATGGACATCGAGACCGCGCTGGCGGGATATCGCATGCTGTCAGAGGCAATGCCGATCATTCTGTGGACGGCCGGCCCGGATGGCCTGCTCGATCACATGTCGAGCGCTGCATTGCGCCATACCGCCGCGGAACAGCCGCTGCTCGGACGCTCATGGGAAACGTTGACTCACCCGAACGATCGCGAAGCGACGGTTCAACGATGGGCGGCATCCGTGCAGGACGGCACGGACTATGTCATCGATCATCGGCTTCGCCAGCCGGACGGGACGTATCGCTGGATGCGGTCGCTTGCGACGCCGCTCAGGGATAGCGAAGGCGCGCTGGTTCGCTGGCTCGGCGCGACCATCGACGTCAACGAGCCTAAGAACATCGAGCTGGAACGCTTGCGGCTCGAATCGCGATATCGCGCGCTCGTGACGGTCGCGAGCACGATCGCCTATGTGTGCGACGAAATCGGCCGCTTCGTGATTCCGCAGCCCTCGTGGGAAACCTATACCGGGCAGCCGTGGGAAAAGCATCAGGGCCACGGATGGATTGAAATGATCCATGAAGCGGACCGCGCGCTGGCTCAGGCCGCGCTCGAGCGCGCCGTCAAGACGGATCAGCCTTATCGTGCCGACGTGCGACTGTGGCATGCGGCGTCTTCGACGTTCCGGCGGTGTCAGGTTCGCGCGGCGGGTACGCGCGGCAAGGACGGTGATATCTACGAATGGGTCGGCATGATCACCGATGTCGAAGAAACGCTACGCACCGCACAGAGCCTGCGCGAGGAACGCGAACGTCTGGACTTGTCGATCGAAGCGGCGGAGATCGGGACGTTTCATTGTCCGATTCCACTGAGCCGAATCATATGGAATCCGAAATGTAAGGAGCATTTTTGGCTCGCACCCAACGCGGATGTCGACCTGGAACTGTTCTATCAGATCGTTCATCCGGAGGACAGGCAAAAGACTCGCGTGGCCATCGAGCGGGCCGTCAACCAAGGCATTCCCTACGATATCGAATACCGCACGGTTTCTCCGGCCGGCGATGTTCGATGGATTCGCGCGAAAGGCCGCACCCACGTCGATGACGACGGCCAGCCGGTGCGATTCGACGGCATCACCATCGACATCTCACATCAGAAGAGCCTGGAAAGCGAGCGCAACCGGCTGCTGGCGAGTGAACGGCTTCTGCGCCTGGAAGCGCAGCACGCGAGCAGCCTGAAAGACACGTTTCTCGCGACCGTATCGCATGAATTGCGCACGCCGCTCAACGCGATGCAATCGTGGAGCTATCTTCTGCGTCACGAGAGCGCCAACGCGGAACTGCGCGCGCGCGGGATCGACGCGATCGACCGGAACGTGAAGTTGCAGGCTTGCCTCGTCGATGACCTGCTCGACCTGAGCCGCATCGCGGCGGGGCAGCTCCTCATCGAGATGGAGAAGGTCGATCTCGTGCCGCTGCTGGTGTCGGAGATGGAAGACGTGGCGCTGGAGGCGGTGGCGAAGGAGATCGACATCGTTCATGAGCTTCCCGAATCGCTCGTGATAGAAGGCGATTCAACGCGGCTCAGTCAGGTCTTCTCGAATCTGCTCGGTAATGCGCTCAAATACACGAAGCCGGGTGGCCGCATACGCATCGACGCACGCAGAAAAGGGGACGCTGCCGAGATCGAGGTGGCCGACACCGGCGAAGGAATTCCGGCGTCCTTTATCGAGCGCGTGTTCGAACCGTTCGCGCAGGCTTCGAACGCGCCGGCGACGACGCGCGCGTTCGGCGGACTCGGGATCGGCCTGGCGATCGCGAAAAGCATCGTCAATCTGCATGGCGGTTCCATCACGGCGTATAGCGGCGGTGTGGGGCAGGGTAGCGTTTTCACGGTGTCCCTGCCGTCCAAGACCAACGACGATGCGCCATCCGGCGGCCTTGTCCCGTTGCATGCTGCTTTATCATCGCGTCGCGATGTGCTCGACAGTCTCGACATTCTGCTGGTCGAAGACGAAGCCGACGCGCGCGATGCAATGATCGCCGTGCTGGATTCCGTCGGCGCGCAAGTGTGCGGCGCGGAATCGGCGTCGGCTGCGCGGACTTGCCTCGCGACGCGGCAGTTCGACGTGGTGCTGTCGGACATCGGGATGCCGCACGAAGATGGTTACTCGCTCATGCAATCGTTGCGACAGGCGGGGCATCGGACGCCAGCTATCGCGGTGACCGCTTTCGGCAGCGCGGACGACAAAGCGCGTGCGTTGCAGGCGGGGTTCGATCTCCATCTGTCGAAGCCCGTAGATCCCGCCCGTCTTTTCGATGCGATACGGAGTCTTATTTCCGAATCACGGATGAGCGAGCGGCAGTGATAGTTGGATCGTCGGCATGTTGCGGCAGTCGGGTGGTGCGTTGTGTTCTTTGATGAGCGCAGACCGCTGCGATTGTGTGCGTTACTCCGCGCGGCGCTTCTGAACAGACCGCGCAAACGGTGAAACGTCCGCAACGGCGAATGCTGATCCAAATCACTTGCAGCGACGCTTCCGAGCGCGCGCTACTTCTTGCGTCGGCAAATTGATCGAACATCGGCGCATTGCCGCCGAGCGCGACTTCCGGCAGCCGGTGGCCTTTAGTTCTCCATTGACGCGAGAGCGCCTATTGCGCTGCCGAAATGCGACCGTGATGGCTTCGGCGCCGGTTCGTGCTCGTGAGCCGCCAATGCGGAAGCTCGACGCGCGTGGATCAGGCTCGCCCCGCACGCGGCATTGCCGGTGAACGGAGCAAACATTTAAAAGTGATAAAAATGAAAGAGTCGTCGAAGTTCGTTAAATCGACGATTTCGCGGCCGAGGCTGATGCATATTGACTTTACAGGCTTTAAGGCCTAACGAGAGGCGACAATCGACTCTCTCAAAAAAATGATAAAAATGAAAGTGAAACAGCCAGACGCGCTCTCCATCAGCTATACTGTCGTTTCTGTTCTGCGGATATCGGCGGAACGTTTGCTCTCTCAGGTTCTGGCACGGCCCTCGGAATGGCCAGAACTTTCAGGCCGGCTCAATGAGCCGGCTTTTTTTTGCCTGCTGCTCGTGCATCCCGTTTAGTCGCCGTTGCAAATCATCGACCGTAATAACGATAGTGCGAAAAACGATGCGACATTGGAACCGGTTCCAAGCTATCCTGCCCGCGCAGCGCTGGAATCAACCGTTTTTCGGCCAGCTAGAACCTGAGAGAGAGCCGAGGATCACAAGCCAACGGCCGGCGCTGCATCTTTCGAAGGCAGCCGCACGCGCCGCTGCCTTCATGCTGCGATGCTCAGACTTGCGCCTGACCGCCGTCGACGAACAGTTCCGCGCCGTTCACGAAGCTCGCATCGTCGGACGCGAGGAACAGCGCAGCCGATGCGATTTCGTTCGGATCGCCGACGCGCCCCATCGGAATGCGCGACGCCAGATAGTCCAGCAAGCCTTGCTGCTGCGTCTCGTCCGGGCCTGCGAGTTCGACGAGTCCGGGCGTCTTCGTCGCACCGGGGCTGATGGTGTTCACGCGGATGCCGCGGTCCTTCAGATCGAGAATCCAGCTTCGGGCAAAGTTGCGGATCGCAGCCTTCGATGCCGAATACACGCTGAATGCCGCCGTTCCTTCGATGGTCGTCGTCGACCCTGCGAGGATCACGGATGCGCCCTTCGACAGCAGCGGCAGCGCCTTCTGCACCGTAAAGAGCGTTCCCTTCACGTTGCGGTCGAACGTGTCGTGATAATGCGCCTCGGTGATCTCGCCGAGCGGCAGCATGCTCCCGCCGCCTGCATTGGCGAAGAGCACATCGAGCCGGCCCTTTTCCCCGCGAATCTGCTCATAAAGCGCGTCCAGTTGATCGAGCTTCGACGAGTCGACGCGCACGCCGGTCGCCGAGCCGATCGCATTAACGGCCGCGACCGCTGCATCGAGTTCGGCTGCGCGACGGCCCGTGATGTACACATGCGCGCCTTCCACTGCGAACCGCTTGGCGGTTGCGAGGCCGATGCCGCTGGTGGCGCCGGTGACGAGTGCGATCTTGCCTTCGAGCTTGCGTGCCATGGTGTGGCTCCTTGTGTGTCCGGTTGAAGTGTCATGTCGTGAAGCGATGTGAGAAGGATATCGACGGGCGCGTCCTTTCGAAATAGAATCGTCTGCAAACTATCGTTGCAGAAATGAAATGATGAAGCTACCGGATTTCGAGGGCCTGGCGATGTTCGCCAAGGTGGCCGAAGAGGGCTCGTTCGCAGCGGCTGCCCGCGCGATGGGCGTCTCCGTCGCGACGGTATCGCGCGGCGTGGCGAGGCTGGAGGATCGGCTCGGCGCGAGGCTGTTCAATCGAACATCGCGGCAACTGGCGCTGACGGAGTTCGGCGGGACTATCGCGGAGCAGGCCGGCGACATCTATCGGCAGGCGGAGGAAGCGGAAAGCGCCGCGCGCGAGATGTCCGTGCAGCCGCGCGGGCTGGTTCGTCTCGCTGTGCCGATGTCGTTCGGCTTGCGCTGGGTCGCGCCGCTGATGCCCGCGTTCTTCCGGGCGTATCCGGAAGTCTCGGTCGACTTGCATTTGTCCGATGCGACGGTCGATATCGTCGCGCAAGGTTTCGATGCGGCGCTGCGGATTGCCGCCTTGCCGGATTCCTCGCTGGTGGCGAGGCGCTTGTGCCCGATGTCGCAGCTCGTCGTCGCGTCGCCGGACTATCTGGAGCGATACGGCCGGCCGGCGCATCCGCGCGACCTCGCGGGCCGGCCGTGCCTTTCCTACGCTTATCGCGCGGGCAACGCAGTGTGGCGCTTCACGAACGATGCCGGCGAAGAAGAGCCGGTCACGCCGACGGGACCGTTGCGCGTCACGAACGCCGATGCGCTTCTGCCGATGCTCCTCGCTGGACTCGCCATTGCCGAGCTGCCCGAGTTCATCGCGGGCGAATATCTCGCCGATGGCCGTCTCGAAACGATCCTGACCGATTGGCGGCTGACGCGAGGCGGCCTGTACTTCGTCACGCCATCGGCGAGGGCGCGTCCGGCGAAGGTGACGGCGCTCGGCGATTTCTTCGCGGCGCATCTTTCCGAGCCTGCGTGGCTGCTGAACCGCTGACCACGGACTACGCCAATACGCCGATAACGCTCAGTGCTGCCGAGGATGCGCCAGAAAGAATCGCAGCATGGCGGCGCTGGCGTCGGGACCGGTGGGATCGGTATAGGAGCCGCGTGAACTGCCGCCTGACCACGCATGCGGCGCGCCGTGTATCGTCCAGAACTCCGCCCGCGTGCCTTCCGGCGACACCAGCTTGTGCACGGTGTACTTGCGCGTACTCACGATGTCGCTTGCGGGCGCGGCGGACGCGGCCGTGTCGACGCTGAAGCCGCGCAGGATCGCATCGGCGTTTGCATGATGGACGGTGGCATCCGCATCCCCGTGGAAGACGATGAGCGGACAGCGCGACGGCTGCGTCGTCTTCGCGGGCCCGGGACGCTGCCCGCCGCGCATCGCTGCGAGCGCGGACGGAAGATCGTGCGCCGATCCGGCCGCCAGTCCCGAATGCACGCCTGCCGCAGCGTACAAGTCCGGATAGGTCTGCGCGAGTATCGCCGCCATCGCGCCTCCCGCCGATAACCCCGCGACATACACACGCTTCGGGTCCACGCTATGACTCGCCATGACTTCACGCGTGATGCCCGCGATCAACGATGGCTCGCCGCGCTCGCGCGCCTGATCGGCGGGTTTGAACCAGTTCCAGCACTTCGACGGATTCGCCCCTTGCGGCTGGATCGGATAGACGACGATGCAGCCGTGCTGGTCCGCGAGTGTGTTCATTTGCGTGCCGGCCGCGAAATCGTCGGCGTCCTGCGTGCAGCCGTGCAGCATGACGATGAGCGGCACCGGCTCGCCGCGATATCCGCTCGGCACGTAGAGCTTGTAATCGCGCTGCCCGGCGGCATTCGCGTAGCTTTTCCGGCTGAAATGTCCGCGATCCTCGACGGCAGTATCCGTTTCAGTCCGCGTCTTGTGAAAGCGGCCGAAGGGCGTCGTATCGACCTTCGCCTGTTCCGGGCGTTGCGCTTGCGGCGGCTCCACGTGCGTGGATTCGCCGCTTAACGCGCGCCTGATGAGATCGGTGGCGGCGGCGGTGTCGTGTTCCTTGAAGCGTGCGAACGCTTCTTTCATCGAGTCCAGAAAGCCTTCGTTGAGTTTCATTGTGAGGTCCGTTGTTTGTTGGCGTGCATGCTGGCGTTAGCGGATTCGACCCGCAAGCGCAGCTTTGACAGCCGCTGGTGCGTGCAATGCGCCGCGCACCAGAATGGAATCGATCGTGGCCAGCGCGAGCTCGGGCGTCACGTCGGCGGCAATGCTGGCAAGTCCCAGCACTTGAATCTTGAGTCGCTCGTTCGCGGCGCGCACCGCTTCGAGATCGCGCTTTGAGAAGTACTGGAGGCCCAGTACCAGTTCGCGCCGCGTCACCGTTTCCCGAACGACGACCGCGTGAACGGACAACTGGTTGCGAATGGCCGTGCGAATGAGGTCCGTCCGGTTCGAGTAAAAGCCTTCTTCGACGAGCAAGTCGATCTGGCCCAAGTCCACCGGGCCGAGATTGATCGTAATTTTTTCCGTTTCGCCGCCGCGTGAGCGGGACGATTCGGGCGTATCGGTCTTTTCCATAATTCGGCGTTTCCATCCGTTCACCATCCAATGGGATGGTTATAGGCTTATAAATCGTCGATGTCAATCAAATTTGCGGTTGCGCGCCTCGATGCGGGCGAGCAAATACAGCGACTGCCGCACCTAACTCGACGACACCCGGAACCTTGACTTCACCCGCCTTTGCGCGCGAGCATGACTCACTCGCGCGATCCGTTTCGTACCGGCCGAATTACTACGTACTCCCTACATCATTGCCTCGCGATGAAGCAGTGCTCGTCCCCGCCGCGGCAACAGATACGTCTATGCATGGCGAGCGATGGTGCGCGCATCGCTTACGCGACGTGCGGTTCCGGGCCGCCGCTCATCAAGGCGGCGAACTGGCTGAGCCATCTCGAGCTGGACTTCTCGAGCCCGGTGTGGAGCCATCTGATGCTGGAGCTGTGCCAGCATCACACGTTGATTCGCTACGATCAGCGCGGCTGCGGCCTCTCAGATAGAGACGTCGCCGATATCTCTTTCGATGCGTGGCTGCGCGATCTGGAAACCGTCGTCGACGCGTGCGGCATCGAGCGTTTTCCATTGCTCGGCATATCGCAGGGCGCATCGATCGCCGTCGCGTATGCGGTGGCGCATCCCGAGCGCGTGACTCATCTCGTGCTGCACGGCGGCTATGCGAGAGGACGCCTTAAGCGCACGAACGATCCCGCCCTGCACGAGGAAGCGGAAATGCTCGTGCGTCTTGCTGAAATAGGTTGGGGCAAGAGCAATCCCGCGTTCCGCCAGTTTTTCACCACGCAGTTCATACCGGGCGGCAGTCCGGAACAGCATCGCTGGTTCAATGAGCTGGAACGCATGACCACGACGCCGCGCAACGCGGCGCGCATCATGCGCGTCTTCAACGAGATCGACGTGTTCGATCTGTTGCCCAAGGTGGAATGCCCAGTACTGGTGCTTCACGCAAGCGGCGATGCGCGCGTCCCGTTCGACGAAAGCCGCCTGATCGCAGGGATGATTCCCGGTGCGCGCTTCGTCCCGCTCGAAAGCGACAATCATCTCGTGCTCGAAGCCGAGCCCGCCTGGCAGCGGTGGCGCGATGAAGTGCGCGGTTTTCTTCCGGCGTTGACCGCACCCGATCCCGCCTTCGCGATGCTGACGCCGCGCGAGCGGGACATCGTCGAATTGCTTGCGGGCGGCCGCGACAACGCGCAGATTGCCGGGCGCCTCGCATTGAGCGAAAAGACCGTGCGCAATCATCTCACCAGCATTTTCTCGAAGCTCGAAGTCGATAGCCGCGGACAGGCGATCGTGCTTGCGCGCCGCGCAGGCTTCGACGACGTTTCTTCGTAGACCCGACCTGGCCGGGACACGTGTCCCGCTTTCCCGCGTAGTGCGCGCCTCATCCCGGCATCGACCGGGACGCGGGACTCATGTTTTCGCGCACGCGTCTGCCCAGAATGGTCTCCAGACGGTGGCGCAACGCTTTCTTCCTTCTTCCGCCGAACCGTCCTTTATCTTCCGACAGACAGTTCACGGAGTATGTTCATGGAAGCCTTCAGTCCTCAAGCCGCCCAGCAACGCTATATGAAATGCATCGAAGCATCGCGCCGCATTCGCTGGGACATCGACCGGGACGTATTACGCGGCCGTCAATTCGACCCGTTGCACAAGTTCATGCCCGAAGGACTGAGCGAAACGGAACGCCTGCCGTTTCTCGACGACGCCGAGCGCCGCCTGATGTCGCAGATTCAGGGCCGCACCTACGCGAACATGTTCGGGCTGATCGAGCGTTTCATCGGCGCGAAGATGATCGAACTCGGCCGTGAACACGCGCTCGCCAATCAGACCGCCTTCGAGGCGATCGTGCGATTCACCGATGAAGAGCTGAAGCATCAGGAGTTGTTCCGCCGTGTCGATGCGCTGGCTGCCGCCGTCATGCCCCACGGCTATCGCTTCACTGCGAGCGCCGATGACGTCGCCGCGCTCGTGCTGACGAAGTCGACGTGGTCGATTCTTGCGCTGACCTGCTGCATCGAAATCGTCACGCAAGTGCATTACCGGCAGAGCATGGAAAGCGACAGCAACATGTCGCCGCTCTTCAAGGACATCTTTCTGTTTCACTGGCAGGAGGAGTCGCAACACGCGATCATCGACGAACTCGAATGGCTGCGTGAAGACGCGCGCATCGACGAAGCCGCGCGTGACGAGGCAGTCGGCGATCTGATCGATCTGGTCTGCGCAATCGACGGCCTGCTGCAAACCCAGGCCGCAGCGGATGCCCATTGCTTCCTCTCGATGCTCGACCGCGCGTTGTCCGACGATGAAGAAGCGCGCGTCTGCGCCGGCGTGCTGGATGCGTATCGCTGGCAATACATCATCTCGGGCGTAGAGGCGCCGCGCTTCGCCGAGGTGCTGACGGGCATCGTAAGTGACGCGCAGGGGCAACGGCTTGCGGCGGCGCTCGAACCGCTGCACGCCCGGACGCTCATTTGCGGCACGGATGTCTTCGCGCAATCGTGATGGCGCAAGCCGGATCACACGACCAGACGGTGAATACCATGATCATGTTCTTGATTTATCTGCTGAACGCCTGGCTCGACGCGATCGAGCGCAAGCGGTGCGATGCCTACGTCTCCGAAGCGACGGATCTTGCCGACGTTGAAAGGCGCATACGAAAGCTCGAAGCAGGGGACGTGCTTCCTTGATTCTTCGAAGCAAGTCTCTCGACGACGCATGCGCCACGCCGGACACAGAAGCCGGCGGCGCGTGCATCGACCGCGCGGGCCATCACGCGCTCATACCGTTTCCGCTTGCAGATAGCGTTTGACTTCAGGGTTCGTCACGAAGCTCGCAGCGGACGAGGCCACCAGTATGTCGCGGGCTTCTTGCGGCTTCGCAATGGCGAAGCCCTGTACATAGTCGACGCCCAGTTCCTTCAGCGCATCGAGCGTTTGCAAATCCTCGACCCATTCGGCGATGCTGCGCATGCCGAGATTGCGCGCGAGATTGATGATCGCTTCGACGATCGCGATATCGGCGGGATGGTTGCACATCGTGCGTACGAACTCGCCGTCGATCTTGAGCGCATCGGCCGACAGCTTCTTCAAATAGCGCAACGACGTCTGACCCGCGCCGAAATCGTCGATGGCGATCTTCGCGCCCATGTCGTGCACGCGTGCGATGAAACGCTCCGTATGCTCGAGGTCGTGCAGCGCGACGCTCTCCGTAATCTCGATGCACAGGTAATGCACGATGTCCTCGTAGCGCGAGAACAGCGCGAAGAGTTCGTCGAGGAAGTGCTCGTCGTTGAGCGAGCCGCCGCTCAGGTTCACGCACACGAAGCGCGTTCTCGAGAGCGATGCGCGGTTCTCGCTCAACCATGCGAGCGTCGTCGCGAGTACCCAGCGGTCGATCTGCACGATCGTGCCCGAGTCCTCGGCGGCGGCGATCAGCTTGCCGGCAGTCGCGACCGCGCCATCCGCGGTGCGCAGGCGCAGCAGCATTTCGAAGTCGAGCGATTCTCCCGGCGCCTGCATCGACATGATCGGTTGCATGACGAGGAAGAGTCCGTCGGGCAGGCGGCTTTCTCCGAGCGCTTCGATGAGGCTGATTTCGGCGGCGCGTTCCTCGAAGGCGGGCGCACCCTTGCGCAATGCGACGAGCCGTGCGTTGCCGCCGCGCTTGGCGGCGCGGCATGCGCGGTCCGCGTAGGCGAGAGCGTCCTGGCCGTGTTCACCGTGCGAGCATTCGACGACGCCGATCGATCCCCTGACCTGGAAGGCGCGCGTATCGACGAGGAAGGGGGCCGCGTTCAAAGCGGTGACGAGTTCCTTGCAGCGCGCGATCGCGTCGTCGATCTCCATGTCGGCAAGCACGCACACGAACTCGTCGCCACCGATGCGCCCGATCGGCACATGCGAGCCAAGGCGCTCGACCAGCCGCGCGGCGACATGCCGAAGGATCTCATCGCCCGTGCTGTGGCCGAACAGATCGTTGAACACCTTGAAGCGGTCGAGGTCGAGATACGCGAGCGCCCATGCGTCGCTCTGTTCGCATTGACGGGCGATGGCGTGTTCGATCCCGCGCCGGTTCAACAGCCCGGTGAGCGGGTCGTGTTCCGCGAGGAAGTGCAGGCGCTCGACGGCTTTCGAGCGGTCCGTGACGTCTTCCAGCGAGCCTTCGATGAAGCCCTTCGCGCGAATGGCTCGCAGCGAGTAGCGGCGTCCGTCGGTTGTCGTGCCGGGCGCGCCCTCGATCTCAATCGACGCCGATTCATCGCCTTCCAGGAGTTCGTTCAACGCGCGCTCGGCGCCTTGCGCGAAGTAGTCGGCCCAGCGATGCGAACCGTCCTGCGCATGCGGCAAGCCGAGCATCGCGTGCAGCGCGGGATTGGCGCGCACGAAGCAATGTTCCTCGTTCAATGTAAAGAGGCCGATGGGCGTGACATCGTAGGTATTGCGCAGCTCGATCTGCATCTGACGGCGGCGTTCGCGCTCTTCGCGCATGCGTTCAGCGATTGCGAACGCGCACAGCATGCTCGACGACAGCGCCGTCAAGACGGGACTATGCGCGCCTGCGAGTCCCTTGAAGCCGAACGCCGCCTCCAGCACTTCCGACAGCGTCGCGAAGAGCACGATGCCCATCGACGCGACATACCACAACACCGTGCGCGATCTCGCCTTGAAGACGAGCTGCGCGAGAAAATACGTGAGCACCACGATGCAAAAGCTCGCGCTCGCCCACAGCACGGGAATGAAGTGGGCGTAGCTCAGCATGAAAGCAGCGACCATCAGAATGCAGCCGCCGTATCGGACTGCGTGCAGAGTCCAGCGCAGGCCGATCGCTTTTAGTTCGCGGCGGAACAGTTCGACGAAGAGCGTCGCAGTCAGGATGTAGTACGACGCGAACGTGAATTCGCGCAGAAACTCGATATGGCCGGGCGGAATGAGGCGGCCCATCCATTCGGTATCGAATCCCATTGCGTTGGCCGTCAAGCGCAGATTGCCAACTAGCCATGCGGCAAAAATGACGTACGTCCATTCGTGATTGATGATCGCCGTCACGAACACGAAGATCGCAAGCGTAAGCAGGCCGCCCGTAATCAGCGATGCGCCCTGTTGAAAATCGAGTGTGGTTTCTTCGAGCTTGTCGCGGCTCAGTGCGGTCGCGGTGATGTACGCGGGTCCGGAGAATGTGCCGCGGCAAAGAATGGGGGTGTCGCGCGTTTGCGCACTGAGTTTCAGCGCAAAGCCCGCCTTGTTGAAGCGGATGTCGCCGTGCGTGCCGTAGCGGTCGCCGGCGCCGAGAAGGGCAGGGGCAGGGGCCGTGCTCCAGCAGGATATCGTTTGCGCGTGCCGCGACGGAAGGTCGATGAACGCGGGTACGCTGGTATTGCTTGCGGGCGCTTCGAGCAGAAACCAGAACGGCGTTTGCGCGAGATGCGTGCTGAAACGCGCAGTGGGCGCGATGGACGCGGTATCGCGCAGACGGGCGATGGCATCGGCGGGCCGCAGCGTCGCGGCCGGATCGGCGATTACGTGGAAGCGAAGCGGAACGGTGCCCGTCGTGTCGAACTGACGCGGCGCCCAGAACATGACCGCGATGGTGCCGAGCGCAATCACGAACGGCGCTACGTATACGGAGAACCGCAGGAACGCCCAACTCGTCAGCCGGTCCCGAAACGTCCACTTATCGCTTGTCATTTAGTGCCCTTTCCTCCTTGACTACCGCTTTCATCTCGTGGATCGAGATGCTACGACAATCGACAGCGGCCACGCGAATGCGTCGCCGCCGGCGATCATCGGTACGCTCGTTATGCACGGGCGTACGTTTGCTACGTTACGCTTCGCTCAGCGATTGCAGCCCGCTGTATTCCACGCCATCCCCTTGATCCGGCCTCGACGCCACGCTGACATCGATGTCGACATGATTCGTTTCGAAGAAGAAGCCATAGAACGAGTGATTGACCGCGGCCCAACGCTGGCGGACCAGCGCGACCGGCTTCGCCATCACCCTGTGCGGCATGCCGCCGACGTGCGTCATCGGCAGGAATTCGTTCTGGCCATACACGTCGTTGAACAGCATCGCCTCGTACTCCCGGTCGAGCGGTGAACGCGCGGTAATCAGCATCCAGTCGATATCGTTCTCAACGCAATACATGTAGTACGCCTTGCACAGCGCCACCTTGACCATCCGGCCGATTGCGCCGCGTGCGACGCCGAGCCGCGTGGCCTCGGCAAGTCGCGCCTGATTCAGCCAGTCGGGCAGGCGGACGGATTGCTCCACCGCCAGCGGTCCGAATACGTTCGTCTGAATCCGCATCGTACCGAGCGGACCTCCGTCCAGCCGCGATTGCGCGAGCAGCACGACCGTGCCGGGCGCGGCATCGAGCGCCTCGACGTCCATCGTTTCTGCGAATTCCGGCAGGTGACGCCCATAGGCGGCCCGGCGCATTTCGACGGCTTTCGAGAGTTCTGCCTGATCACTCACGATCTTTATCGTAAACGGCAATCTTTCCGTTTTCTTGACTGTGCTTGGCGCCAAGTCTTGTTCGAGCGACGTGAAGCCCAGATGTTGCGTGAGAAGTGCTGAGTCGATGCGGTCCATTTTTTATCCCGTGGATTAAAGAAAGAAAAAAGTGCGCCGCTTTAGGGAATAAGGTTGGCCCCTAAACGCGACGACCAAGATTCTCACGAACGTACGGGACGTGATGTGTCCCGGCCGGCAGGCCGGGAGTGTCGTGTCGACGGAGCGAGTAGCTTTTACATGAGTATTTACGAGTTCCTTTTTTCCTTAGCGAGAGCAGGCAAAAGTCAAGGCGTTTCTTACCGATACGACACGAAGTCGCTAGCGTTCGTGCGTTGCTGGTAGTCTGCGGCCTTCGTATTCAAGACGCCGGATCCCTGACACTGGACCGGCGGCAACTCAATCCGCTATGCACATAGGCAGATAATGAACCTGAGTTTGAAACGGGACCCGCGATCACTGGCCGTCCTTCTTGCAGGCCTCGGGCTTTATGGCGCGAGCGCGTGCGCTCAGTCGTCAGTGACGCTTTATGGACTCGTGGACACGGCGCTGCGCTACACGACTCATGCCGACACGTCCGGCAATGACCGCCTGCAACTTTCGAACGGCGGCCTGAGCGAAAGTCACTGGGGCATGCTTGGTTCCGAAGACATTGGCGGCGGCAACAGCGTCGTTTTTCAATTGGAGAATCGCTTTTTCCCGAATAGCGGGACGAATGACCAGGCTTATCCTTTGTTCAATACGGCCTTCGTCGGCATCCGGTCGTCGACTTTCGGACGGCTGACGCTGGGGCGGCAGGTCAATCCGCTTGCGACGGCCGTGCTGCGCACCTATGTCACCAATGCCTGGCTGCCGACGGTTTATGTTTTCCGCCCGGAGGTCGGCATGGCGCAGGGCGTCTGGACCAGCAACATGGCCAAATACACGGCGCGCTGGCAAGACGTCACGATGGAACTCTCGTATGCGTTCGGCGGTGTCGCCGGGGCATATGGCGCGGGGAGCCAGATTGGTGCATCGGTATCGTACGTGCCGGGCTGGCCGTTGCGGCTGGCTGCGGGCTATCTCGACACACGCGACGCCGTGAACAGTTCAGCCCACATGAAGTCATGGACGGCGGGCGGAGCCTATACGTTCGGCAACACATCGTTGAACGCGGGATGGGCGGTGAATCGCGAGGACGGTGGGTATGTGGGCAACGCGCCAAACGGCCCCTATACGCCCGCGCTGTTGACGGCGCTGGGATTCACGCAATTTTCATCGCGGCAAATGTTTTTTGGCGGGGTAACGCAGTTGATTGGCACGCGCACACACGTGTCAGCCAACTTCTGGCGCACGCTTCAGGATGGCAAGAACGCAAGCGGAGACGGCAACGCGACGCAGTTCCAGGTGGTGGCCGATCACGGCATATCGCGCCGCACTGACGTCTATGTCGAAGCCGATTACTCGCTCTATCGAGGCGGCCTGATCGGTGCGCAATTGCAGGGCGTCAGCGGATTGAGCGCAGCGAACGGATCGACTCAACTGTCCGTGATGACCGGCCTTCGGCATAGCTTCTGAGCGTCGAGCGATGACTTCATCGGACCAGGATATCGAGCGTTGCGTGTTCGAATTGCTCGGAAGGCGCGCGGCAACTGCATCCATTTGCCCTTCGGATGTCGCGCGTGAACTCAATCCCGACGATGAAAGCGAATGGCGCAAGCTGATGCCCGTTATACGGCAAGTCGCCGCGCGGCTGGCGCGAGAGGGAAGCATCCTGATCACGCAAGGCGCGGTGACGTTGCCGCCGGAGTCGATCGATCGCGGTCCGATCCGCTTGCGGCGCGGCCCTCGATTTCCTGCGACCTGATGGCTCGCTCAACCACCCGCTATCCGATAGCTTCCCGTCTTCTTTCCGACGAAGTTGAAGGTTCCCTTGTCGGCGGGCAGTGGCTGAACCTGCTGCCAGTCGAGCTGGCCTTCGATGCCTTTGTATTTGCCCGTCCCCGAGCCGAGGACCGCTTTTCCTGCAATCGTGCCCGCCTTGTGACTGAACGTCTCGACGAACTTGTCGCCGTCCTTGTCGGTGAAGACGCAGAATCCGTTCGCCTCGCCGCCGCTGAATCCGGATTCCACACAGCGCGCAATCACGTTCTGCATCAACGGCGTCTTGACGTTGTTGGTAAAGGCCATCGTCGCTTCATACAAGTAGACGACGTCCTCGCCGCCGGCCGGTATCGCGCTGATGTCGCGTCCGAGAGCGGTGAAGGTCACATCGATGGGGCCTTGCTTCGGGATCGTCTGCGCCGATACGGCGCTTGCCGCAAAGAGCACGATTGTCGAAGCTCTCACCAGTTTATTACTTAAAAGGTACGTCTTGCCTTGCATGACGACACCTCCGAACATTAACCCCGACAAATTGCTGCGTTATGCTTATCGATCGTTCGGTTTCCTTGGCAGAAGAGAAAGCGAAGTCGCCGATGCATACGGTTATAGGGCTTTCAAAGCGAAAGGTCCAGTCATCGAAGAATGATTAGGATATATGATGAATGTTCGTTCCAGGATTGGGGAATAAAAGCAAAAAGGCAAAGGCGAAACACTCGTTCCGCCTTTGCCCGAACACAACGTCGCAGACTCAGGTTGCCTTGGCGCGCTTCTGCAACTCCGCGGTCGTCTCTCCTCCGCCATTGGGCAGCCAGCCCGGCGGGCGCAACACGAAACTGACTGCATCGGACACGCTTTTAGCGTTCACCACGTCTTTCGCGAGGCTCGTCCAGTGCTCCGTCTCCACGACGATCGGATTGCGCGATGTAGTCGCCGTCGTCAGTCCATAGCGACAGGGTTCATCGGCGCGTTCTTCGACATACGTGCCGAACAGTCGATCGAAGACGATCAATACGCCGCCGAAATTCGCATCGAGATAAGCCGCATTCGACGCATGATGCACGCGATGCGATGAAGGCGTGTTGAGCACGTATTCGAGCCAGCCGAGTTTCGGAATCCACGTGGCGTGCAGCCAGAACTGATACAGCAGGTTGATCGACAACGCGGCGAGCACCACTTCCGGCTTCACGCCGAACCATACGAGCGGCGTGAAGAACATCGCGGCGCCCGTGATCTTGCTCGTCCAGCCGAGCCGGTACGCGGAAGAGAGCGTCAACTGGTTGGGCGAGTGATGCACTGCATGCGTCGCCCAGAAGAAACGCATGGTGTGCGAAGCGCGGTGATACCAGTAGTAACAGAACTCCATGCCGATGAAGAGCATCAGCACGGTCAGGGGTGTGTTGCTCGTCACCGTGTGAATGCGATGCTCCCAAGCGAATGCGAACACTGGCGTCGCGAGTGAAAGCGGCAGAAACGCAAGCAGCTTGCGGCCGACGAGATCGGCCAGGGAGATCCAGACTTCGTGCCAGTCGAATGCGTGCGCGGTGCCCTTGTGAACGCGGCTGAGAATCAGCGCTTCGAGCATCGACGCTCCGAGCACGATGATGAGCACGTACGTCGATAACTTTCCGATCATTTCCATGATGTCGCCATGAGTGGGTTGCGGATGAACGCAACTGTAGTGATGGCGCCCGCTAAAAACCACGCAGCATTTGTTTCGCGAGATGTCGCGGTCCGGGCGTCGACGCGCTGAACCTGACGAAAGGCTTGTCCCCGTCGCCCGTCCTGTATAACATTGCGAATAATTCCTATTTACCAACGGGCGTCGAATGACCGCAGCCGCGCGCAAATTTTCTTTGAAGGCAGTGTCAGCATGAGGCCGGTGCTCGTCCGGCTGCACCGCTGGTTTGGCGTCGCGACCGCGCTGTTTCTGTTCGTGTCGGGGCTGACCGGGGCGATCATCGCGTGGGATCACGAGATCGACGCGATGCTCAATCCGTCGTTCTTCCAGGCGCGCACCGACGGCGCGCCGCTGCCGCCGCTCGAGCTAGCGCGGCGCGTCGAAGCAGCCGATCCGCGCGTCGAGGTTACGTATCTGCCGCTCGGCGTCGAGCCGGGGCATGCCGCGCAGATCATGGTCTGGCCGCGCACGAATCCGTCGACGGGCGCGCCGTATGCCGTCGACTACAACCAGATCGCCGTCGATCCCGCCACCGGCGAAGTGCAGGCTCGCCGCATGTGGGGCGCGGTCTCGCTTGCGCGCATCGATCTGATGCCGTTCCTTTACAAGCTGCATTACACGCTGCATTTGCCGGTGCTCGGCGGCTTCGATACCGGCACGTGGCTGCTCGGCATCGTCGGCATCATCTGGTTTTTCGACAGCGGCATCGCGCTCGTGCTGTCGTTCCCGAGCGTGAAGGCGTGGCGCAAGTCGCTTGCGTTCCGCTTCCGTCGCGGCGGCTATGCGCTGACCTTCGATCTTCATCGCTCGGGCGGCGTGTGGATCTGGGCGCTGCTGCTGATGATGGCGCTCACGTCCGTTTCGATGAATCTCGCTGATCCGGTAGTGCGGCCCATCGTGTCTGCGTTCTCGAAGCTGTCGCCGTCATTCCTCGAAAACGCCGATCTGGTGCGCCCCGCGCCAACGAGCCAGCCTCCCGCGACACGCGCGCAGATCATCGAAACGGCGGCCCGCGATGCGAAGCGCGAGAACATCGCCGAGCCGATGGGTGCGCTCTACTACGCTCCTGCGATGCAGGCGTACGGCGTCGGCTTCTTCGCGCCCGGTCACGATCACGGCGATGGCGGTCTCGGCAACGCGTGGCTGTACTACAACGGTCACACGGGGACGCTCGCGGGTTCGTCGATCCCGGGCCGCGGCTCGGCTGGCGATATCTTCATGCAGGCGCAGTTTCCGCTGCATTCGGGGCGCATCGTCGGGCTGACGGGGCGGATTCTGATCAGCGCGGTCGGCGTGGCAGTGGCCATTCTGAGCGCGACGGGCCTCATCATCTGGATGCGCAAGCGGGCGGCGCGCCGGCACTCGGCCGCCGCTGCGGACGCTCGCGCGGCGCGAGGGCGGTCGTTGTCGTCGTGACGCGCAGGGCTGAACGCGACGGCGCGGCGGGTGGCAATTGAACAAATCGCACGAAGCGCCGCCGGTTCGTGTCTCGAACCGGCGGCGTGCTTTTTTTTGGCCTTGTGACCGCGCTACGCCGCATCGGCGAGCGGTATAAACTTAGATGTATATGTCTCGCGCACGATGCGCCCACACTGCCATCATGGAACCGACCTCGAGTAAACAACCGTCCCGCAGGCGCTTGTCGGCGCGCTCGCTCAATGTCCTCTCGGCGCTGGTCGGCATCGGCACGCTGGCGCTTGGCATCGGCTGGCTGATCTACAACTGGACGGTGAACCTGGAAGTGCCGTACTTCGCGATTCCGCTCGTGCTGACCGTGCCCGTGATCGCCGCCGTGGCGTTCCGGAACATGTGGGATTAGGGAAGTACAAAAGAGAAAGCAGAAAAGCAAATCGCCGCGATGAACGCGGCGATTTGTTTTACAGCATATGCGTTGGTAGGCTCGATTGGACTCGAACCAACGACCCCCACCATGTCAAGGTGGTGCTCTAACCAGCTGAGCTACGAGCCTGTTGAGCCGCGGATTATAGAGACCCCCGAGCGGATATACAAGCCCGTGCACGAAGAATCTTCAGACGGCTCACGCGCTCACACGCTCACGCAGCGAAAGCCCGCATACACGTACTGGTAATGCCCCTGGAACCAGTTGCGGAAGCTCGGCCGGAGCATGCACGCTGCCGTGCGCGGTGAGCCGCCCTTGATGATGAAATGCTTGCCGTCGAAGAAGTTCGCCGAATAGCCGAGATAGAACGGGAAGGGCTTGAAGCCATCCAGCGGGCCGAATGTCGTCGATGTCCATTCCCAGCCGTTGCCGAACTGCCCCTCGACGCCGAACGCGCTGCGGTTCTCGGGATGCGCCTGCACCGGCGTCGGGTCCCAGCGGCGGAAATCGAAGTTGCCTTCCGCGACGTGCGGCGCGCCCGTCGCCGCGCGTTGCCACTGCGCTTCGGTCGGCAGCGTCTTGCCCGCCCAGCGCGCATAGGCGCTGGCTTCCGCATGGCTCACGTACACCGGCCAGTCGAGCGGAAGCGGGATTTCCTCAAACATCGTGCGCAGCTTCCAGCTGGCATCGGCTTGGTCCGCGCTGGCTGCAGTGTCGTCGGCCTCGTCGCCCGGAATCCAGAAGGCCGGATGCGCAATGCGATGCCGTTCCTTCCACGCCCAGTCGGCGTCGTTCCAGAAGTCGCGATTCCAGTATCCGCCTGCATCGATGAAGCGCAGGTAATCGCGGTTCGTGACCATGTAGCGGTCGATATTGAACGCCGGCACGTCCACCTGCATTTCATCGAACTCGTTGTCCCAGCCGAATCGCCCGCTCGCGCGGGAAAGACCCAGCGTGACGGTGCCTTCGGGAACGTGCACCGTCTCGTGTACGAGCGGGCGGTCCGAGGTCCGCTCGGATGCCGCGTTCGCCGGTGCAATTTTTCTGTCGACCGGCAATTGATGCAGCATGTAGGCAAGCGTTTCGGCATGCATCAGCCGATGCTCGATCGCGACTTCGAGCAGCTTCACGGGCGGTTCGTCAGCGGACGCAGGTTCGGCGACGAGCCTCGTCGGGTCAAAGCGTGCGTCGATGTCCGCGCGCACTCGCATCTTGTAGGCCTGTACTTCGTCGAGGGAAGGCCAGTCGCCCGGCTGGTCGGTCGGCAGCCCGCCATCGACGGGATCGATGCCGAATGCGAAAAGCTGGTCGTAGGCGGGATCGGCGTTCGGCAGGTCGAAGAGGCGCTTGTCGAACAGATTGCGGTCGAACGCCTCGAGATGGCCGATATAAAAGACGATGCGATGCCGTTCAGCGATCGGCCGATCGTAGAGATGCTCGCGCCTGACGATGTCGAAAAGTTCGTCCGTCACGCGGCGCGCTTCGGCGAGCCGCTCCAGCAAGGGATGACGCAGGGATGGTTCGCGATTCATTTCGCTCGGTCTCCGGTGCAAGCCGAAAGCATTGCATAGGATTCGAGCAAGCGCCAAAACGCCTGCCCGGTTGCATGAAAGAGCTAGTGTGTAGCGAAGTCCGTGCCACGCGCGCCGAACGCGGCGTTTGTTCGGGTGCGCCGAACAAACCGCCGCGCGCTCGTGCGATTGTCAGATGCCGCGCAGTCCGTCGAAATCGCGGATGCGGATGGATTTGCCCTGCGCCTCGATGAGCCCGAGCTTGTCGAAGCGCGACAGGGTTCTGCTCACCGTTTCGAGCGTCATGCCGAGATAGCTGCCGATGTCGTCGCGCGTCATGCGCATGGTGAACTCGGCGGTGGCGTAGCCGCGCCGCGCGAGCCGGGCCGACATGTCGAGCAGCAGGCGCGCGACGCGCTCGTCGGCGCGCAGCATGCCGAGCCGTACGACGTGTTCGGCTTCGCGGTTGATCGCCTGGCTCATCATGCGATGCATGCGCCGTTGCAGCGAATCCGTCTCGCGGCACATGCGCTCGAAGAGCGCGTACGGCACGACGCAGACGGAGCTGTCTTCCAGCGCGACGGCGTCGCACGTGTGGCGGCCATCGCCGATGCCGTCGAGGCCGAGCGCATCGCCCGCCAGCAGCAGGCCGGTCATGCGCTCGCGTCCGCCGTCGCGGCTGCCGTCATTCGTGACGACGGTCTTGAGCGAACCGGAGCGCACCGCGTAGAGCGAATCGAACGTGTCGCCGGTGCGGAAGAGCGCATCGCCGCGACGGATCTTGCGCGTCACGGAGATGATGTGTTCCAGCTTGGTGACGTCCCGGGCGCAGAGGCCTTCGGGCATGCACAGATGGCGCATTGCGCAGCTGGAACAGTGCGCCGCTTGCCGCCGGGGAAGGATCGGATCAGACATGGCGAGCTCGGATTCTTGATGGATGACAAATTGATTGTCCCATAGCACGCCTGCCCGACCGTGCGGAAAAATGCCGCGCCTCCGCTGCTTGCACAATCTTTACATCATGCAGTAGAGGCGTCGTCCGAATTCGTTGCCGCCGAGGGAATCAAGAGCACCGGCAAGCTGGCTTGCCGCAGGCAACGCTCAGCAACGCTGCCGAGAATCATCCTCTTGAAGCCCTTGCGGCCATGCGTGCCCATCACGAGCAGATCGGCGTTGAATGCGCGCGCGGCGCCGATGATGAGCGAGGCGACATCGTCGCTGACGGTGGCTTCGACGGTCACCACGTCGCCCGCGACGCCGCGCGCCTTCATCGCTTCGGCGGCTTCCCGCGCCACCGTCGCGCCCTGTTCGGTCAGGCCCTTCTGCAGCACGGACGGATCGTAGCCGGGCACGTCCATGTACATCGGCCCGCTCTCGACGACGTAGTACGGCTGGACGACGCCCTGATGCGTGACGGCCAGGTCGAGCGCGGTGTCGAAGGCGTGCTGGGATGTGCGGCTGCCGTCGATGGCGACGATGATGCGTTTGAACATGGCGTGTTCCTCGTGCAATGAAATGTCGGGCGCATCGCCGCCGGTGCCTGGGGCGGGCGCTTGCCTCGCGGCGATACGCGCTTTGCAGCATAACGCGCAGCCGTTGCCGCAAGACCGCGCAATTTTGCGATGAGTCGATCTGTCGCAAGCGACGCCGTACAATCCTTGATTCCACCGACTCAGCGCCCGCTTAACACGCCGCATGACCGACGACCGCACCACCGACCCCCAGCCGCACGCACTCGCGTTCCGAACCGCCCTTTACGCGATGCTCGGCATCGGACTCGTCAACATGCTGGTGGCGCTGGACCAGACGGTGGTGAGCACGGCGCTGCCGTCGATCGTCGCGGAACTGCACGGCTTCGAGTATTACGCGTGGATCGCGAGCGCCTACCTGCTGGCATCCGTCGTCACCGTGCCCGTGTTCGGGCGGCTCGGCGATTATTTCGGCCGCAAGCGGTTCGTCATCGCGGCGGTCGTCACGTTCACGCTTGCCTCGGTTTTGTGCGGACTCGCGCCGAACATGCTGTTTCTGGCGTTGTCGCGCGGACTGCAGGGCGTGGGCGGCGGAATGATGGTCGGCACCGCGTTCGCGGCGATCCCCGATCTCTTTCCCGATCCCCGAACGCGCGTGCGATGGCAGGTCGTGCTCGCGGCGGCGTACGGCATCGGCACGGCGGCCGGGCCGTCGCTCGGCGGATGGATGAGCCAGCACTGGGGCTGGCGTTCGACGTTCCTGATCAACCTGCCGGTGGGCGCGGCGGCGCTGTACTTCATCTGGTCGCATCTGCCGAACCTGCATCGGCCGCGCGAAGGCGCCGTAAAAATCGACTGGACCGGCGCCGTGCTCGTCGCGCTCGTGCTGGGCGGTTTTCAGGCGCTGATCGAGTCCGTGCCGAAGTCGGGGCTGTCGGGCGGTAACGTCGCGCTCGGTTGCGCGGTGATCGTCGGCGCGGCGGCGCTCCTCGTCTGCGAGCGGCGCGCAACGCATCCGATCATCCCGCTGGATATTTTCCGCGATCCGCATCTCGTCACGCTGTTCACGCTGTCCTTCATGGCGGGCTTCGTGATGTTCTCGCTGATCTTCTTCGCGCCGCTGCTGCTGCAGGGCGGCTTCGGGCTTTCGCCGCAGGAAGCGGGGCTGCTCGCCACGCCGATTGCCGCGTGCATCGCGCTCGGCAGTTTCATCAATACGCGGATCGTCATCCATTTGCGCAAGCCGACGATGATCCTGACGATCGGCTTCTCGCTGCTGGTGCTGGCGTCGGTCGGGTTGTCGTTTGCGCGCGTGTCGACGCCGCATCTGTGGATCGAATTGCCGATGGCGGCCGTCGGCATCGGGCTCGGCTTCGTGCTGAACAACATGAACGTGTTTGGGCAGGAGATCGCGGGGCGCGAGCGCTTCGGCATCACGACGGCGCTGCTGCAATCGACGCGCATGGTCGGCGGCATGCTCGGCACGAGCATCGTTGGGACGATCGTCGCGCATCATTACGCGAGCGTCGTCGAGCGCACCATCAGCGTGCTCGGCGCGACGGCATCGGCGCAATGGCAGCCGCGTTTCGTCGACCCGCGCATTCTCGTCGACGAAGCATTGCGCGATACGCTGCTGCGCGATCTGGGCTCGGCCGGGCTCGACGCGCCCGCGCTCTTCGACGCTGCCCGCGATGCGCTCGTGCAGTCCGTGCACATCGGCACGATGCTGACGGCGGTCGCGGCGCTCGTCGCGGTGTTGCTGGTGCGGCGGATCGGACATATAACGTTCCGGAAGGCCGGCAAGGGCTGACGCCGCGGCGACCGTGCGACGGAACGCTTTCGCCGCTCGCGAGTCACTTTGCCAGGCGCGCACCGATCCGGCACACGCCATGCGTCGCCGCTTGCCGCATCCCTTGCCGCCCGCTCAGGCGCGGGCAGCATCACCAGCACGGAGGTTCACCATGATCATTACCGGAGAAATGCTGATCGGCGCATCGGCCGTGCGGGGCGCCGAAGTTACGCTCCGCGCGTTCGACCCCGCCCGCAACGTCGACCTGGAACCCGTTTTCGGCGGTGGCGGTGCGGCGGAAGTCGACCGCGCGTGTAACCTCGCGGAGGCGGCATTCGATCCGTATCGCCACGCGCCGCTCGAAACGCGCGCGCAGTTTCTCGAGGCGATCGCGGACAACATCATCCAACTGGGCGATGCGCTGATCGAACGCGCGCAGGCGGAATCCGCGTTGCCGAAAGCGCGGCTCGAAGGCGAACGCGCCCGCACGGTCGCGCAGTTGCGGCTCTTTGCGTCGCTGGTGCGCGAAGGGCGCTGGCTTTCCGCGACGCTCGATTCCGCCCAGCCGGATCGCAAGCCGCTGCCCCGTCCTGATCTGCGTTTGCAGAAGATTCCGCTCGGCCCGGTCGCGGTGTTCGGCGCGAGCAACTTCCCGCTGGCGTTTTCGGTCGCGGGCGGCGACACGGCGGCGGCGCTCGCGGCGGGATGTCCGGTCGTCGCGAAATCGCATCCGGCGCATCTCGGCACGTCCGAACTCGTGGGCCGCGCGGTGCAGAAGGCGGTCGCCGACAGCGGCTTGCCCGAAGGCGTGTTCTCGTTGCTCGTCGGCGCGGGGAACGCAATCGGCGAGGCGCTCGTCGCGCATCCGGCGATCGCGGCGGTCGGCTTTACCGGCTCGCGGCGTGGCGGTCTGGCGCTCGTCGAGATCGCCGCCAGGCGAAGCGTGCCGATTCCCGTCTATGCCGAAATGAGCAGCGTGAATCCGGTTTTCGCGCTGCCCGGCGCGCTCGCCACGCGCGGCGATGCGCTCGCGGCCGGTTATATCGATTCGGTCGCGCTGGGCGTCGGCCAGTTCTGCACGAATCCCGGCCTCTTGTTCGCGCTGGCGGATTCGAAGCTGGAAGACTTCATCGACGATGCGATGGCCGCGCTCGAAAAGAAGGAAGCGCAGACGATGCTCACCGCGGGCATGGCGGCGGCGTATGCGGACGGCATCGCGCATCGCGATGCGTCGGGCGCGCAGCGTATCGCGACGGGCAAGGAGAGCGAGACGGCGAGCGGCGCGCTGCCGGCGCTGTATCGGGTGAGCGCGGAGCAGTTTCTCGCGACGCCGCAGCTTGCCGATGAAATCTTCGGCCCGACGTCCGTGATCGTTGTCTGCGCGAACGAGGACGAGATGATCGCGGTCGCGCGCCAGCTCGAAGGCCAGTTGACCGCGACGCTTCTGATGGACAACGACGACATCGACCTCGCGCGGCGTCTGATGCCGGTGCTGGAGCGCAAGGTCGGGCGGATTCTGGCGAACGGCTTCCCGACGGGCGTCGAGGTGGCGTATGCGATGGTGCATGGCGGCCCGTTCCCCGCGACGTCCGATGGACGGTCCACCTCGGTCGGCGCGATGGCGATCGAGCGGTTCCTGCGGCCGGTTTGCTATCAGGACTTGCCCGCGCCGCTCTTGCCGCAGGCGCTGGCGGACGAGAATCCGCTCAATCTGTGGCGGCTGCGCGATGGGGAACTGGGGGCGAATTGAGCTAATTCAGTCGCCACACAGTTACGCGTAAGAACCGCGCGCTTTCGGCGCGCCGTCGCCTTCAATGGCTTTGCATTCTAAAAAGGACCACTAGATGCCTCCATCCGACCGCCGCTATCCCGACCCCGCCATCCGCGTGCTCGATCCGCGCTTCAACGCGCTGCGCATCGCTTCAGCGTCGGTCGAATGCCTCTATCAGGGCGCGCGCTGGTCGGAGGGGCCGGTTTGGTTCGGCGATGGCCGCTACGTGCTGTGGAGCGACATCCCGAACAATCGCATCCTGCGATGGGACGAAGAAAGCGGGCAGGTCGGCGTGTTCCGCAAGCCGTCCAACAACGCAAACGGCAATACGCGCGATCGTGAAGGGCGGCTCGTCACTTGCGAGCATCTGACGCGGCGCGTGACGCGCACCGAGTACGACGGCTCCGTGACCGTGCTCGCGGATCGCTTCGAAGGCAAGCCGTTGAATTCGCCGAACGATGTGGTCGTGAAGTCGGATGGATCGATCTGGTTCAGCGATCCCGTGTTCGGTATCGACGGCTACTACGAGGGCGAGAAGCAGGAGCCGCAACTGAGGCCATGCGTGTATCGCGTCGATGGACAGAGCGGCGAGATAACGAAGATGATCGACGGCTTCGTCGGCCCGAACGGACTCGCGTTCTCGCCGGATGAATCCGTGCTGTACGTCGTCGAATCGCGCTCGACGCCGCGCAAGATTTTCGCGTTCGATGTGCTGAACGGCGGCCGGTCGCTCGGTGAGCCGCGCCTTCTGATCGACGCCGGTCCCGGCACGCCCGATGGCTTTCGCGTCGATATCCACGGCAATTTGTGGTGCGGCTGGGGCATGGGCGATGCGGAACTCGACGGCGTGCGCGTGTTCACGCCGCAAGGCGAGGCGATCGGGCATATCGATCTGCCGGAACGATGCGCGAACGTGTGTTTCGGAGGCCGGCATCGCAACCGGTTGTTCATGGCGGCGAGCCACGGCCTGTATTCGCTGTACGTGAATACGCAGGGATGCTGAAGCAGACCTGACGTCTCACGCCTTCGGTCACGCGCCGCAAAGCCTCAGTCGAGCGACGGCTCGCACGGACCCTTCGCGGCGCGCGCCATGCCGGAACGTCCCAGCGCGGTCACGCGTTGCAAGGTCAGCAGACCGAGCACGGCAAGTGCCGCGCCGAGCATGAAGTCGGTTTCCACGCCCGCGCGGTCGACGATCGCGCCGCCCACTGCCGAGCCCATCGCGATCGCCACCTGAATGATGCTGACGAACATGGCCGAGCCGGCTTCGGGATAGTCCGCCGTGCCGCGCTGAATCCACACGCTGAAGCACAGCGGCAGCGCGCCGAACGCGACGCCCCAGATCAGCATGGCCGCTGTTTCGCCGATGTGCGAATGCCCGAACAGCAGCATCGATACGATCGCGCCGAGCAGCAGCAGAATCATCACGGCCACGGACTTGACGAGGTGCTCCGCGACGATCGCCGACATCAGCGCGTTCGAGAAGAAGCCGATCACGCCGAAGCCGAGCAGCAGCAAGGTGATGGCGTTCAGCGAGAAGTCCTGTTCCAGCAAGGGCGCAATGTACGTGTAAGTGGAGAAGTGCGCGCCGAATGCGAACGCCACCATCACCATGCTCAGTCGCGCATGCGGCCTTGCCAGCAGCGCCTTGAAGTCGTGGATGCGCAGGCCGGACGCGGACGGCAGCCGCGGCACCAGCAGCGCCTGCGCCATTAGCGCGACGGCGACGAGGCCCGCAGTCGCGGCAAACGAAAGCCGCCACGACGCAAACGACGCGATGAAGATGCCGAGCGGCACGCCGATGACCGTCGCGAACGTGACGCCCGTCAGGATGATCGCCGTCGCCTTCGCGGCGTCCTTGCCTTGCACGAGACGAGGCGCCGCCGCGGTTGCGAGCGTCCAGAAGCCGCCGAGCGCCGCGCCGAGCATCGCGCGTCCGACGAGCATCATCGCGAAGCCGGGGGCCATCGCGCACACCACGTTCGAAACGAAAAGGACAGCCGTGAGCAGCAGGAACACATTTCGGCGATCCATGCGTCCCGCGCCGATGATGAGCGTCGGTGCGAAGATCGCGGCCATGACGCCGGGCGTCGTCACCATCAGGCCCGCGATGCCCGGACTGACGCCAAGGTCGCGAGCAATCTGCGGCAGCAGTCCGACCGGCAGGAATTCCGCCGTCACGAACGCGAACGCGCTGACTGCGACCGCGAGCACGGCAAGCCACTGGCGTAGCGTGGTGGAAACGTCGTCCGGTGCCCGGGAGACGGAAGGCGAGTCGATATGCATAGAATGAAAACCGGAAAGTGCCGGCGAAGCCGTGGCCTCGCGTTCGGCAGTCGCAAAGCTGACGCGCGGCACGTTCAACACTGAACGGCCGGCGCGGCGAAGGACACACTGTAGAAGGACGGGCGGCGAGGAAAAAGGGCGGCGCGTCGAATTAACAATCCAGGGCAGCCAAACAATCGCGGCAATGTACGCCCAGCAACGCGCGAGGCGTCAGGAGCGGCTGATTTTTTCCATGATCCGCTCCGGATGCTTTGGCGCTTCGAAGCCAAACCGCGCATAAACGCCGTGCGCATCCAGCGTGACCAGCATCATTCGGCGGAGCCCTTGCAAGCCGGGATGCGCCATGATGCATTCGATCATCCACGTGCCGAGTCCGGCGCCTTGATGCTCAGGCAAGACGAATACATCGGCGAGATAGGCGAAGGTCGCGGTATCGGTAATGACGCGCGCATAGCCAATCTGCCGTTCGCCCTCGAACAGCCCGAACGCGAGCGAATGCCGCGCAGCGCGCTCGACTGTCTCGCGCGCTATCCCCGGCGACCAGTACGCCACTTCGCTCAGATAGCGGTGAACGACATCGAAATCGAAGGTGTCGATATCGGTGGTCACGCGATAATCGTCGCGCGTCCATCGCATGGCGTCGTTTTGCATGCTTAGTGAACCTGATAGATACGCCCCGTCTCGGCGCCTTCGACACTGCGGCTGTACGCAAGCGCCACGCGTGCGCCGCTCGCGGATTCGAACCCGCGAAAGTAAGGGCCGTAGCTTTCCATTGCTTCAGTGAGCACCGTCGGACTGACCGCGTTGATGCGCAGGCCGCGCGGCAACTCGATCGCCGCGCCGCGCACGAAGCCTTCGATCGCGCCGTTGACCGCCGCCGCGCTCGCGCCCAGCCGGATCGGCTCCGCGCCGACGATGCCGCTCGTCAGCGTGAACGAACCGCCATCGTTCAGATAATCGCGCGCCGTGAGGACGAGATTGACCTGGCCCATCAGCTTGTCGTCGAGGCCGACGCGAAATTGCGCGGGCGTCATCTTCACGAGTTCGCCGAAATGGACGTGTCCCACCGTGGCGACGATCGCATCGACGGGGCCAATCGTGTCGAAAAGACGCTTGATGCTGTCGACATCGAGCAGGTCGACGCGATGTGTCCCGCGCGTCGCGCCGATGTCGATGATGTCGTGACGCGCCTGCAATTCGGCGCAAACGGCCCGGCCGACCGTGCCGGTCGCACCGATAACGGCAATTTTCATGAGCAGCCTCGCTATGCGTTGCGGTTGAAGATTCGCAACGCATTGTGCACGCGCCACTGCACGATGAAAAGCCGCGAAGCTTCTGCTTATCCGGCCTTGCGCGACGGCATCGGCGAAAGCAGGTAGAGCGACGCCGCGAGCCGGCACGCCAGCATCGCGCCGGAAAGTACGGCGGCGCTGGGAAACACATGCCACTGCATCGCGAGCGTCGGAGCCACGAGCCCGACCGACGCGAACCCGAGCGCAACCGTCACCCAGCGCGCCCATTGCAACCGCGACGCGACGCACAGGTAAAGCAGGCCGACGAGCACGCGGGAGACGATGGACGCCGCCACCGGATGGCTCGACGCATCGCCGGGAAAGCCCAGCGCGAGCGAAAGGCCCAGTTCGGCCCATGAGAGGGCGTAAGCCGTGCCGAGACACGCGAGCGCGGTCTTGAAGCGTTGTTCGGCCGACGATCGCGCTGGCGCGGCGGCGCGCGTTTCCGGTAGCGGCGGCGCGGGGGTGTCGGCAGTTTTGTCAGTGGCGTTGTAATCGTCGTATGCCTGACTCGTGCTCATGTTTCCCTTCCTCTTCTCGTTCGATTGATGCGGCTGTCATCCGAATCTTCTTTGCGGCCAACCTCTTGCGCAATCGGTGTGCCTGCTTTCACCCGTGTGGAATGAACGTTGCTGCATTGCATGAAGACACCCACGGCTCGCCTCGCGAGCCCACGACAAAGGAGCCGACAATGAGCAACACGAAGGAACAGAATCCCCATTCGGAGCGCGATGAAGAGATCGTCGACAAGGCGGTAGAAGACACGTTTCCGGCGAGCGATCCGCCCGCGACCGGCGGCGTGACGCGCATCGAGACCGACGACGAGGCAGACAAGAAGAAAGACGAGTGAAGCCGCTCCGCAGACAGGCCGCGCGTCGTGCGCGGCCTGTCTGCACGCCATCACGAACGCTCGATTTCAATGAGACGCGATGGCCGCAGGTGGTTCAACGCATAGTGCTTGCGGCCGCGCAACGTGTGGCCGCGCGCATCGCGTGCTTCGAAGCGCTGCTGCGCTTCGACTTCCGGCAGTGCCGGCGTGACCATGCCGCGATCGATCATCCGGCAACCGCGCTCCAGCGCCAGCGCAAGGCCATTGCGCGCAGGGCGGCTGTCGAAGCCGCCGAGTCCGTCACCCGGTTCGGGAACGAAATTGACGAGCGTCGCATTCGATGAAATCACCGAATCGGGCTCGCGTGCACGCATCTCCGCTTCCCGTTTCGCATGAATGTTCTTGCCATCGGCATCGACGGTGTCGTCGAGTGTCTCGTCGTTGAGGACATCGATACCGCGCGGATGACGGCTTTGCGCCCGGTTCGGCGCGGCCGTGTCTTCCATTGCGCCCGCGCCGGCATGCGCTTCGCGGCCGGCCTCGGCCTTCCTTGCATCGTCCATGCTGACGTGCGCGGTTTCGGTCGCAGGCGTCTTGATCGGGCTGCGTGCCGCGCGATCGCTCTGCTTGTCTTGCGGTTCGTTAGCTTCAGCGTTGTTCACGATGACCTCCTGCAGTGGCATGAGTGACGATGCTTTGCTGCAAGAGCCGTTCCGGATTTCTGACGACGCAACCGGAAGCCTTGCACGATGGGCGCTCCATCGACGATAAAAATTTCGCGGATTTTTTTCGCCACTCAGGGGTTTTACTACCAGTATTATTTGTAGCTTGTCCGCAGCAAAGCGCAATAGGGCGCAACACGCGCGACGCTGCCCGACTTCAGGCAACGCCATTCGAGAGAGCAGGGCACTTTAGGACGGGTGACTCATGCAGCACGATGCAGCCTTTTTCCATCGAGGCTATCTACTCAACTGCGCGCCCGCCCGGACGGCGGACGGAAGCTATCAACCGTATGTCGTCATCTCGCGTTCGAGCGATGGCGAACTCGTCGCGAACCGCTTTTTCCCCGCTGAATTGCGCTTTCCGAGCGAGGACGACGCGATCGCGCACGCACGCGACTGGGCCGTGCGCTGGATCGATGCAAGCCATGTCACGGTGTAAGCAAGCGGCGTCGAATCGACAGAGTCGCGTGCGAAAGCGCCAACTCCGGGCCGCGCCGACGCAAGGCCAGTCGAAACCGGGTACGCTTGAGGTAATTCCGCCGTGCGCGTCGCGGTCGCCGTTTACATTTTTTCGTTGTCGATATGCAGAACACGCCTTCGGTCAGAACTTCCATGCCACGTGACATCGCGCCTGACTCCCTCAACGACGCGCCGCTTCACGACTCGCGCGAATGGGGCTTGTCGCGCATCGTCGCGGAACTGCGTGAGTCGCGCGAGGAACTGCATCGCACGCGGCATCCGCTTGGCATACGCGAATTGCCGTCGCGCGACGCTATTCTGAAGATCGTCAATGGTCTGCGCTCCGCACTCTTTCCGACGCATTACGGCGCGCCGGATCTGACTGACGAAAGCGTCGATTACTACGTCGGGCAGACGCTCGAAAACACGTTGCGCCTGTTGCATGAGCAGATTCGCCGTGCATTGCGCTTTCTGCCCGAATATCGCGACACCAACGATTCTCAACTGAACACGCTTGCATTCGGCATCGCGCGTGAATTCGGCGCGCAATTGCCGGCTATCCGTGCGCTGCTCGTCTCGGACATCAAGGCCGCTTTCACGGGCGATCCCGCCGCGCAGCACATTACCGAGATCCTGCTGTGCTATCCGGGCGTGTGGGCCATGACGCATCATCGTCTCGCGCATGCGTTGCACAAGCTGGGCGTGCCGCTGCTCGCGCGCTTCATCAACGAGATCGCGCATTCGCTGACGGGCATCGACATTCACCCCGGCGCGACGATTGGCCCGAGCTTTTTCATCGATCACGGCACGGGCGTGGTGATCGGCGAGACGGCGGTCATCGGCGAGCGGGTGCGTGTGTATCAGGCCGTGACGCTCGGCGCGAAGAGCTTCCCATCGGGCAATGACGGCGTGCTCGTGAAGGGCAACGCGCGGCATCCGATCGTCGAGGACGATGTCGTGATCTATGCAGGCGCGACGATCCTTGGCCGCGTCACCATCGGCAAGGGTTCGGTGATCGGCGGCAACGTGTGGCTCACGCACAGCGTCCCGCCGGGCAGCAACGTTTCGCAGGGCAAGGTGCGCGAAGGCGCGGGAGCGGATGCGCCGCGCAATGGCGTCGCCGGCGACAACGGCCACGGCGCATAGAAAACAAAAAAGGGCCGCGAGGGCCCTTTCTCTTGCGTGCTGCGACTATGCGCTTCAGGTATTCGTCACGCTGAACGCGCTCGATTGTCCGACGATCGCAAGAAACTCGCGCCGCGTGGAAGGATCGTCGCGGAACGATCCCAGCATGCGCGATGTCACCATCGCCACGCCCGCCTTGTGCACGCCGCGTGTCGACATGCACTGATGCGCCGCTTCGAGAATGACGCCCACGCCGAGCGGCTGCAGGACTTCATCCAGCGTATCCGCGATCTGCGCGGTCATCTTCTCCTGGATTTGCAGGCGCTTGGCGAACGCATCGACGAGGCGCGCGAGCTTCGAGATGCCGACCACGCGCTTGTTCGGCAGATAGGCAACATGCGCGCGGCCGATGATCGGCACCATGTGATGCTCGCAATAGCTCTCGAAGCGAATGTCCTTCAGCACGATCATTTCGTCGTAACCCTGCACTTCGGAGAAAGTGCGGGCGAGGATGTCGTGCGGATTCTCGGCATAGCCGGCGAAGAACTCTTCATAGGAACGCACGACGCGCGCCGGCGTGTCCAGCAGGCCTTCCCGGCGGGGATCGTCGCCGGCCCAGCGCAACAGCACGCGCACGGCGGCTTCGGCTTCCTCGCGCGACGGACGATCGGCTGAGTCAGCGGGCATGTCCGAGCCGGTTAGATGATTGTTGCGCGGGCTGCTCATTGAAAACTCCTTCTGTTCGGTTTTGCGGATAGCGCCTTATATTGTTCCACGTTTTGGAAGGCCTATACGCTTGTCCGGTCTTTAGAGCTTTCGATGGCGGCCCGTGCCCGCATGACAGCATGCAATCAGGCCGGGTGGCTCTTCACGCCGCCGAGCACCATCCACGACACGCCGAACTTGTCCTGCACCATGCCAAAGCGCTTCGCGAAGAACGTCTGCGTCATCGGCATCTGCACCTGGCCGCCGTTGCCGAGCGCGTTGAAGAACTTCTCAGCCTGCTGCTCGTCGTTGGCCGTCAGCGAAAGCGATACGCCCTGAAAACTGGGCTTGCCGCTGCACATGCCGTCGGAGGCCATCAACATTGAATCGCCGATGGTGAACGCGGTGTGCATGACCTTGTCTTCCGAGCCTGCCGGCAGGCTGCAGCCGCTGGCCGCTTCGCTGCCGCTGTCTTTCGACGCATCGGGATTGTCCCTGAAGCGCATCATCATGAGCACTTGCGCGCCGAGCTGTTCGCGATAGAACGTGACCGCTTCTTCGCAACGGCCTTCGAAAAACAGATACGGTTGAACTTGCATGTCTGCTCCTTGAAAGTGACTATCAGGGCTTTTCGTCGGGGTCCATGTCCATCATCAGCGGCACCGAGGCGTGCTCGTGCACCACGCGCCAGTCGCCGTCTATTTTTCTGAAACATACGGTGGCGCGAACGATGTCGTCGCGCCCGCCCGCCGCCACGCGATTGAGCGAGTGCAGAAACGCAACGTCGCCGCTTGCCGCGACATGCATTTCCCTGAACTCGAACGTGAACGGGCCATTGATGCTGTCGAACCAGCGCTGCCAGTTCTCGCAATAGTGCTCGACGCCCTGCATCGACGCGGGCGGTACGACATCGAACACGACGGCATCCGCCGCGTAATGCGCGACCAGCGCAGACGTGTCTTTTGCGAGCACCGCTTGCCGCCACGCCTCGGCAATCTCACGTATGCGCGCTTCGTCATTCATACGGTCGTTCGGAACGGACATGCTGCCTCCACACGTGACGGTATTCCTACGATGCACGCCTGTCGTGACAGAACAACGGCAAAGGCGTACGCAAAATAATCTTCGCTTGTGTACACCGTCCACAAAAAGTAGCAGAGATAATGGACGCTGTCCACATAGCGCATCGCCCATGCAAGCACAATGACAAGACCGAACGCGACGAAAGCGCGAAGCACTTACAGACATGGCGATCTGCGCCGTGCGTTGATCGACGCCGGGATCGAGCTTGCGCGCGAGGGCGGGCCAGATGCAATCGTGCTGCGTGAAGCGACGCGCCGGGCGGGCGTCGTGCCTAACGCGGCGTATCGGCATTTCGAAAGCAGGCAGGCGTTGCTGTCGGCGGTGCGGTCGGCGGCGTTGTCATCGGTGGCTGCGGCGATGGAAGACGAACTGGCCGCGCGCCCGAAGAAGCGTCGCCGCGCCGATGCCGCACGCTCGGGGCTGCGCGCGATCGGTGCGGGTTATCTGCGTTTCGCGCAGGAGGAGACGGGATTGTTCCGGACGGCGTTCGCTGCGCCGCAAGCGGAGTGGGCCGAGCACGACGCGCCCTATGGCGCGGGACCGAGCGGTCTCGATCCTTTCCAGCTATTGAGCCGCGCGCTCGATGAGATGGTGGAGGCGGGCGCGCTCGAAGCGCGTCGCCGCAGGCAGGCGGAGTATCTGGCGTGGAGCGCGGTGCACGGTTTCGCGCTGCTATTGATCGAAGGTCCGCTGCAAGGGCTCGGTCCTGAAGAGGTCGAGCCGCTTGCTGCGCGTCTGCTTTCGATGGTCGAGCAAGGCTTATGAGCGTTCAGCCTTTGTTTTTGGCATCGACGCTTGCCACCGGTTCGACAATGCTCAGGAGCAGCAAGAGACAGAGCAGGGACGTGCCGAACATATAGAGGAACACGCTCGTCCAGCTATAGCGATCGAGCAGCAGCCCGACGGCGAGCGGGGCACACGCGCCGCCGATCTGCCCCAGCGAATTGACGATGCCGAATGCCGTCGGATACGTCGCTTTCGTGGCAAGGCCCATCGGGTACGCGGAATAGCCCGCGAAGCCGATGCCGAGCATGAGGCCGGACATGATCAGCGCCGCGCCGAGATAAGCGACGCTGTCGGGCGCGTCGATCAGCGCGAACATCATGATCATGGTGCCGAACGCGCCGAGCATCATCATCGGCTTGCGGCGGCCGCCGAGCAGACGGTCCGAGATCACGCCGCCGAGCATGTTGCCCGCTACCGCGCCGATGAAAGGCGCCGACGCGAGAAAGCCCATCTTGACCGAAGCGAAGCCCTTTACGGTGACGAGATACGTGGGAATCCACGAGATGAAGATGTTGCTGATGCCGATCATGCAGCCATAGCCCAAGGCTACGCCGAAGATATTCCATGAGCGGAACACCTGGCGAATCGTGTCGAGCGGGGCAACGCGCTTGGTGCGATTGATGGCGTCGAGCCAGGGCATCGGTTCGAGGTGGCCGCGGCTCGCAGCTTTCGCTTCGCTCTTGCCGGCGGGCATTTCATCGAGAATATAGCGGCGTTCTTCGGGCGAACAGAACCTGTTTTCGCCGGGCGAATTCGTGACCAGCACCATCCACACGAACGCGAGAACGATACCCGGCACCGCGAACACATAGAAGATTTCACGCCAGCCCCAAAGCTGGATCACGATGATGCACACCGGCGGCACGATCAGCGGCCCGAGCTTCGACGCTGCGATCCAGAGGCCCGTTGCCGTGCCTTTCTCTTTGGCCGGAAACCAGCGATTGATGATGTTCGTGCAGCCGATGCCGAGCGGTCCTTCCGACAAACCAAGCCCGACGCGATACGCCTGAAGCAGAAACACCGACGACGTGGTGCCCATGAGGCCAGTGAACACGGACGTCAGAATCAGGAACACGGAGAAAAGAAAACCTGTGGTCTTCTCGCTGAGGCGCTTGTAAAGCAGGCCGACTGGAATCTGCACGAAGCCATACGCGAACGAGAAGAGGCTGACGATCAGGCCGGCCTCGGTATTCGTGATGTGGTATTCCTTCTTGAGATACGGCAGTGCGATGCCGAAATTCGCGCGGTCCGCGCAAGCGATGGCCCAGATACAGAAGATCAGGCCCATCACGATCCATCGATGACCCGTGCGCTTGCCCGCAATGGGCTCGGCCTGCACGGACGAGACAACGCCTTCAGCGTTATTCATGTGACTTCCTCCGGTTCATTCGACGCGAGGAGAACAACGCGCATGAGTTGAACGCGTGTTCTTGCGAAGGGACAGCTTCAGCAGGCGGGGCCGCTAAAACGTGCGAAGGCGGGGAAGTGCAAGGGAAGTGCGAATGTAAGGCTCGATTTCACGCTGATGTCTCCGATCAGATTCAAGGCAATTTTTAGTGTTCTTTCTGCCGATGAACCGATTCTCGCGGCGGACGTGATCAGCCGTCCAATCTTTTATTGCTATTACCTGATTCCCGTATTGAATCGGTTGCGGCGCTCCGTGCGACGCGTTGAATCGTGGATCAATTGATAGCGATTTGGGATTGGACGCGCACTGGAAAAGACGACATGATCCGTCGCAATCCACCGCCCGCGACGAACGCGATTCACACGGAGACACTCTCTTGAAGCCCAACATCCTGCAACTGAATCCCATCCTCGTGCCCGCGATCAACGACACCTTGGACGCACGGTACACGATGCATCGCCTCTTCGAACAGGACGACAAAGAGGCGTATATCCGAGAGCATGGTGCATCGATCAGAGGCGTCATCACGGGCGGGCATACGGGCATCTCCAATGAACTCATCACGAAGCTGCCGGCGCTCGAAGTGATCGCGGTCAATGGAGTGGGCACGGATGCCGTCGATCTCGAATTCGCGCGCTCACGCGGCATTCCGGTGACGGCCACCTTCGGCGCGTTGACCGAAGACGTCGCGGATCTGGCTATCGGCTTGATCATCACCGTGCTGCGTGAGATCTGCCCCGGCAATGAGTTCGTCAAGGCCGGCAGGTGGCCGTCCAATCCAAGCCCCGCTGCGATTCCGCTGTCGCGCCGTTTTAGCGGCAAGCGCGTGGGCATCGTCGGGCTGGGAAAGGTCGGCCGCGCCATCGCGCAGCGCGCATCGGCGTTCGGCTGTCCGATCGCTTATACGGACATTCGCCGCATGGACGATGTCGAGCATCGCTTCGTGCCCGATCTTCTATCGCTCGCTCGCGAAAGCGACATTCTCGTGCTGGCCGCCGCAGCGGATAAAGCGCAGGGCATCGTCAATGCAGCCGTGCTCGATGCACTCGGCAAGGACGGTTATCTCGTCAACGTTGCGCGCGGCAAGCTGGTGGCGGAACACGATCTCGTCGATGCGCTGAAGGGTGGCGTGATCGCAGGCGCGGGCCTCGACGTGTTCGTCGATGAACCGAATGTGCCGTCCGAACTGTTCGGCATGGATCGCGTGGTGTTGCAGGCGCATCGCGCGAGCGCGACCGTGGAATCGCGCACGGCGATGGGCGAGATGGTGCTGGCGAGTATCGCCAAGGCGCTTGCAGGTCAGCGTCCTGAAGGCAGCCTCACGACCTGATTGACGCGGCAATGCAGCGCGATACCTCTGGAAGCGCACCTATAATGATCGGCTATGCCGTCACCCGCGCCGTTTGCGCCGATCACGATGCTCGACCTTGGACAAGTACGTTGCTTCGTCGCCGCGGCGACGGAGCTGAACTTCCGACGTGCCGCCGCGTTGCTCAACATGACGCAGCCGCCGCTCAGCAGGCAGATTCATCTGCTTGAAGAAAACCTGGGCGTCAAGCTGTTCGAGCGCATCGGACGCACCGTCAAGCTGACGACCGAAGGCCACGTTTTCCTCGCCGATGCATCGCGGTTGCTCAATCTCTCCGAGCAGGCGGAAAGCGCGGTGCGTCGCGCGAGCAAGGGCAAGACGGGGCGCGTGCGAATCGGCTTCACCGGCGCGGCGGGGTATGAACTCATTCCGGAGGTGCTCGTTGCCGCACGGCGCGAATTGCCGGATATCGACGTGGTGTTGCTCGAACTCATTTCAGTCGCGCAGATCGAGGCCTTTGCCGCTAATGCAATCGACCTTGGCTTTCTCAGGCCCTTGCCGTCGCGTCAAAAGCTCGAGTTTCAGCTTGTCGACAGAGAGCCTTTGATCGTCGCACTGCCAGCGGGTCACGCGTTATGCGGCCATGAACAGATCGCGCTCCGGCAACTCGATCAACAGCCGTTCATCATGCACTCGCCTACGCACGGAAAATACTTCTATGAACGCATCATGGGCATGCTTGCTGCGGAAGAAGTGAATCCGCATTTCACCCAATATATCGATCAGACGCCGACCATTCTGTCGCTCGTACGCGCCGGGCTGGGTGTGGGCATTCTGCCGGCATCGGCACAACGCTTCCATTACGACAACGTCGAGTTCCGCCTGATCGCGAACCACAGCGTGCAGGCGGAAATGAGCATGGCCTGGCGCGCGGATCAGGACAATCCCGCCGTCACCGCGTTCAGACTAATGGCGGCGGATCACTTTGCCAGCAAGGCACAAAGCTGACTACACGATGTGAAGCGCCTTGGCCGTCGCATTGATCGCTGCGTTGGCTCTGGCGACGATCTCGTCGATTTCATCGTGCGTCACCACGAGCGGCGGCGATAGCAACATGCGGTCGCCGCTTGCGCGCATCACGAGATTGCCGTCGAAGCTGAGATTGCGGCACAGGGTTCCGATCTCGCTGCCATTGGCGAACCGCTTGCGATTGACCGCATCTTCAGCGAGTTGTATGCCTGCAACGAGACCGGCACCCTGTATCTCGCCGACGAGCGGATGCTCGCTCAGCGCATCGCGCAATCGCTGCTGGAAATACGGTCCCGCATCGTCTTTGACGCGTGCGACGATGCCTTCATCGCGCAATAGCGTCAGGTTCGCGACCGCAACGGCCGCCGCGACCGGATGTCCGGAATAAGTGAAGCCGTGATTGAACTCGCCGCCATCAACGATCGCATCCGCGATGCGGTCCGACAGCCCGACCGCGCCCATCGGGACATAGCCGCTCGTCAGACCCTTCGCCATCGTGATGACATCCGGCGCGAATCCGAAGTGGCGATGCGCGAACCATTCACCCGTGCGCCCAAATGCGCCGATCACTTCATCGGCGATCAGCACAACGTCGTGCTTGCGGCAGATGCGTTCGATCTCCGGCCAGTAAGTCGATGGCGGAAAGATCACGCCGCCCGCGCCCTGAAACGGCTCACCGATAAACGCAGCGACGTTCTCCGCGCCGAGCTCGATGATCTTCGCTTCGAGCTGACGTGCACGCGCTAGGCCGAATGCTTCGGCATCCATTTCGCCGCCATCGCCGAACCAGTAAGGCTGATCGATATGCGCGACATGCTCCATCATCGACGGCATCTGCTCGTGCATGTAAGTCATGCCGCCGAGCGTGGCGCCCGCGATCGTCGATCCGTGATAAGCGTTGTGTCGCGCGATCACATAACGCTTGTTCGGCTTGCCTTGCAAAGCCCAATAGCGATGCACCGCGCGCAACGCCGTATCGTTCGCTTCAGAGCCGCTGTTGCAGTACAGAAAGCGATTGAAGCCTGCGGGAGCCAGTTGCGCGAGCAAGTCGGATAGCTCGATCACCGGCGGATGCGTCGTTCTGAAGAACGTGTTGTAGTAGGGCAATGCCTGCATCTGCGTGCATGCTGCATCGACGAGTTCGCGCCGTCCATAGCCGACGTTGACGCACCACAGCCCCGCCATGCCATCGATAATGCGCGCGCCATCCGAGTCCCAGAGATAGACGCCTTCCGCTTTCACGATCACGCGGCTTCCCGCGCGATTGAGTTCCGCCATATCCGAAAAGGGATGCAGATGATGCGCGGCATCGAGCGCACGATAACGCGCCGTGGAGTGGATACGATCATTCATGTTTGCCTCCGCTATCAGACGTGCAGCAATAGATGCTTGCGTTCCCATGAACTAATGACACGGAAGAACGCTTCATATTCGGTTTCCTTCAACGCAAGATAGGCGCGCACAAACTTCTCGCCGAACATGTCCGCGAGCGGCTCGCATGCGCCCATCAGCGTCAAGCCTTCGTCCAGATTGCGCGGCAACTGAAAGGGCATGCGATAGCCGTCGCTGGCGAGCGGCGCAGTCGGTTCCAGATGCTGCGTCATGCCGAGATAGCCGGCAGCAAGCGTTGCCGCAATCGCCAGGTAAGGATTGCAGTCCACGCCCGGAATGCGATTCTCTATGCGCCTTGCTTCGGGCGACGCATGCGGCACGCGAAAGCCGACCGTGCGATTGTCGTGGCCCCACTGGACGTTGATCGGCGCGGCCATGAAGCGCGAGAATCTTCGATACGAATTGATATACGGCGCGAACACAGGCATCAGTGCAGGCGTGTATTTCTGCAGGCCCGCGATATAGCTATAGAACAGGCCCGTCGCTTCGCCATCGCGCCCGGTGAAGAGATTGCGCCCGGTCTCTTCATCGACAATGCTTTGATGCACGTGCATGGCCGAGCCCGGTTCGTTCTCCATCGGCTTGGCCATGAACGTCGCGTACATCTTGTGGCGCAACGCGGCTTCGCGCACGGTGCGCTTGAACAGAAACACGCGGTCCGCGAGATTGAGCGCATCGCCATGCAGAAAGTTGATCTCCATCTGGGCCGCGCCGACTTCGTGAATCAGCGTGTCGACTTCCAGTTCCTGTACCTCGCAATACTCATAGATGTCTTCGAAAAGCGGATCGAACTCGTTGACCGCGTCGATGGAATACGCTTGCCGGCCCGTTTCTGCGCGGCCCGTGCGGCCGACGGGCGGCTGCAACGGAAGGTCGGGATCGCGATTGACATCGACGAGAAAGAATTCGAGTTCAGGCGCGACGACGGGCCGCCAGCCTTTGGCCTCGAATTTTTGAAGCACTTGACGCAACACGCGGCGCGGTGAAATGGCGACCGGCGTGCCGTCGAAATGCACGCAGTCATGAATGACTTGCGCGGTCGGGTCAGTGGCCCATGGAATCAGGCGGATCGTCGATGCATCCGGCACGCAGATCATGTCGGGATCGGTCAGGCCCGTGAAGCTCGCGTCGTCGGGATAATCGCCGGTCACCGTCTGGATCATGACGGCCTGCGGCAGGCGCATGGATTCGCCCGATTCGAACTTGCTGCGCGGAATGATCTTGCCGCGTGCGGTGCCCGCCATGTCGGGAATGATGGCCTCGATTTCAGTGATGCGATGCTTGCGCAGGAATTCGTCTATGCGTTCCATTTGCGTTCTCTCTTTCCGATGCGTTTTCATAGGGCGCGCGCTTCTCCGGCCAAGGCAGGAGATGCCGGCCGCAAAACGTGCAGACGAGCGAGGCCCGCGCGAATGCTCGCGCTCGAGCGGCTGTCGAGGGAAGAAGCGGAAGAAACGGAAGAAGAGGCGCTACGGCAGCAGCGAAGCCGCGCCGACGCAATCCACGGCGATGAACGCGCGCGCTGCAATGGCGTTGCGTCGCCGCACGGAACGGCGAGACAGGATGGTGACGACCGGCATGAAGCGGCAATCGGGATAGATGCCGCAGCGATCGGTGAAGAAGCGGCTCGCGCTTCTGCTAACCAGAGGGCTTTGGACGCTCACGATAATGCTCGTTTGGCGAAATTGAACTACTCGAGGGATGGCGGCGCATGGCCACTGAGTCCCTCTAGCGAGAATATACGAGCCATCGACGCCGTCAAGCCGTGTTTTCCAGCGCAGAGGTTTTTGTCATGCAGAAAGGCTCAGTCCAATTTCATTGATAATGTCGCCTCGTCGTTCTTTCGCCTTCTCGTTTTCAACGCGCCCGATGCTCGCCAATCTGCTCGTCCAACTCGTCAACGGTCTCGCCGATGCCTGTGCGCTGTTTCTCGTTGCATCGGGACTCTCGCTGATCTTCGGCGTGACGCGCATCGTCAACTTCGCGCATGGCTCGCTGTATATGCTCGGCGTGTACGTGGCGTATAGCCTGACCAGCCGCTTCGGTGCGAGCGTGGCGGGTTTCTGGGCATCGGTCGTGGCCGCAGCGGTCGTCGTCGGCGCATTGGGCGCGGTGATCGAAATCGGCGTGCTAAGACGCATCTATCGCGCGCCGGAGCTATTCCATTTGCTCGCGACCTTCGCGCTCGTATTGATCTTTCGCGACGCCGCGCTTTTTCTGTGGGGCCCGGAAGACCTGTTCGGCCCGCGCGCGCCGCATCTCGCGGGCGCGGTGCAAGTGCTCGGCCATGCGTTGCCGGCTTATAACCTCATGCTCATCGTGATCGGACCGCTCGTGCTCGCCGCGCTCTGGTATGCGCTGACGCGCACGCGCTGGGGCACGCTCGTGCGTGCGGCGAGTGCTGACCGCGAGATGCTCGGCGCGCTGGGTGTGAATCAGGCGTGGCTCTTTACCGGCGTCTTCTTCGTCGGTGCATGTCTCGCGGGGCTGGGCGGCGCATTGCAGGCGCCGCGCATGTCGGCGAATCTGGCGCTCGACATCGCGACGATCGGCGATGCCTTCGTCGTCGTCGTGGTGGGCGGCATGGGCTCGATTCCCGGCGCGTTCGTCGCGGCTCTGCTGATCGCGGAGATCAAGGCGCTGTGCATCGGCATTGGACACGTGTCGATCATGGGCGTGGACTTCTCGTTGTCACGATTCACGCTGGTCGCCGAGTTCGTCGTGATGGCCGTCGTGCTCGTGTTGCGGCCCTGGGGGCTCTTCGGTCGTCCGCAAGCCATCGCGCGTTCCGCGGCGCCCGCCGACAGGCCGCTCGTTCCCGCGACGCGGCGCATGAAGTTCGCGGCGGGCGTCGCCGTATTGGTGCTCGTGCTCGCGCCGCTTGCTGCAAACGCTTTTCCGTACATGCCGGTGCTGCTGGTCGAGATCATGATCGCCGTGCTGTTCGCTGCAAGCCTGCACTTCATCATGGGACCGGGCGGCATGCATTCGTTCGGACATGCCGCTTATTTCGGCCTTGGCGCATACGGCGCGGCGTTGTTCCTCAAGGCATTTGCCCTCCCGATGGAAGCGGCGCTCGTTCTATCGCCGATCATCGCGGGCCTGGGCGCTATCGTCTTCGGCTGGTTCTGCGTGCGCTTGTCCGGCGTCTATCTCGCGATGCTGACGCTCGCGTTCGCGCAGATCGTATGGTCGGTCGTGTATCAGTGGGACGCCGTGACGGGCGGCAGCAACGGCCTGCTCGGCCTGTGGCCATCGCCGTGGCTTTCGTCGCCGGTCGCCTTCTATTACTTGACGTTGTTAGCCGCGATAGCGGGCGTCTGGTTTCTGCGCCGCATGCTGTTTGCACCGCTCGGTCTTGCAATGCGCGCGGGCCGCGATTCGCCTTTGCGCGCGGAAGCAGTCGGCATCGACGTGGCGCGCGTGCAGTGGGTCGCCTTCGTCGTTGCATCGCTCGTGTGCGGACTTGCAGGCTCACTGTACGCGTTCTCGAAGGGCAACATTTCGCCGGACGTCATTAGCGTCGCGCGCTCCGTCGACGGCCTCGTGATGGTCCTGCTAGGCGGCATACAGACGCTGACCGGGCCTATCGTCGGCGCTGCGGTGTTCACTTGGTTGCAGGACACTGTCGCGCGGCAAACCGACTACTGGCAGGCGCTGCTCGGCGCGGCCATTCTCGTGCTGGTCATCGCGTTTCCGCAGGGCATTGCAGGCTTTCTGCGCGATCGATTCCCGGAGGCGCAATGACGCTCTTGCGCATCGAGCATCTGTCGAAATCGTTCGATGGCGTGCAGGCCGTCGATGATGTGTCGTTCTCGTTGAAGGCGGGGGAGCTGCTTGCGCTCATCGGTCCGAATGGCGCGGGCAAATCGACGTGCTTCAACATGATCAACGGGCAACTCAAGCCAGGCGCAGGCTCGATCGAACTGGACGGTCAACGGATTACGGGCAAGCGTCCACGCGATATATGGCGGCTCGGCGTAGGCCGCACGTTTCAGATCGCGGCCACGTTCAATTCGATGACCGTGCTCGAAAACGTGCAGATGGCCTTGCTGTCGCACGAACGGCGCGTTTTCAGCCTGTTTTCACGCATCGCTTCGTGGCGCGAAGACGAAGCCATGGCGTTGCTCGATCTCGTCGGCATGGCGGGACATGCGCAACGCAGTTGCGCCGTGCTGGCTTATGGCGATGTCAAGCGCGTCGAACTGGCCGTTGCTCTGGCGAATCGCCCGAAGCTGTTGCTGATGGACGAGCCGACCGCCGGCATGGCGCCCGAAGAACGCAACGCGCTGATGGCGCTGACCGCGCGCCTTGCGAAAGAGCGCAACATCGGCGTGCTTTTCACCGAGCACAGCATGGACGTGGTGTTCGAATATGCGGATACGCTGATCGTGCTGGCGCGCGGCAAGCTGATCGCGCAAGGCGATGCCGATGCCATTCGCAACGACTCGCGCGTGCGCGAGGTGTATCTGGGCACGGGCGCATCGTTCAGTCCGCATGCCGCGCTCAACGACGGAGCCGCACGATGACGCTGCTCCGGGTCGGCGCACTCAACGCATTCTATGGCCGTGCGCAGATTCTTTTCGATGTCGCTTTCGACGTGCGGCCCGGCGAAGTGGTCGCCTTGCTGGGCCGCAATGGCGCGGGCAAGTCGACGACCATGAAGGCCATCATGGGCCTGTTGCCGCGTACGACGGGCGCGATATCGTTCATGGGCGAGAGCATCGTCGGCTTGCCGCCTTATCGCATCGCGCGCATGGGGCTGGGCTATGTGCCGGAAGACCGCCGCATATTCGGCGATCTGACCGTGATGGAGAATCTCGACACCGGCCGTCAGCCGCCGCGCGAAGGCGCGCCCTTGTGGACGCCCGAGAAACTCTTTCGCGTGTTTCCTAACCTGAACGAAATGCGGGGCCGCCGCGCGAGCCGCATGAGCGGCGGCGAGCAGCAAATGCTGACGATTTCGCGCACGCTGATGGGCAATCCGCGCGTGGTGCTGCTCGATGAGCCGTCGGAGGGCGTGGCGCCGGTCATCGTCGAACAGATGGCCGATATGATCCTCGAATTGAAACGTGAAGGCATCGCCATTGTTCTGTCGGAGCAGAATCTGCACTTTGCGGCGCTCGTCAGCGACCGCGTTTATGTGCTCGAAAAAGGCCAGATTCGCCATGAAGGCCCGATGAATGAATTCGTGCGCGACGATGCCGCGCGTCGTGCGTACCTGGGCGTTTGAGCGTCGATGCTCGCGCTAAAGCAATATCGCTAAAGGAGAAAGATTGATGACGATTCGTGCAGGACGATTGCTCAAGCTCACTTTGACCGCCATGGCGGCGCTAAGCGTTTTCGAAGCCCACGCGGACACCATCAGGATTGGCGAAATCAATAGCTATAAAGCGCAGCCCGCTTTTCTGATGCCCTATAGAAATGGCTGGAATCTCGCGCTTGAACAGATCAATGCCGCAGGCGGCGTCAACGGCAACAAGCTCGAAGTCGTCTCTCGCGACGACAACGGCAACCCCGGCGATACCGTGCGCGTGGCGCAGGAACTCGTGGCCCGCGAACAGGTAAAGCTCCTGTTCGGCGGCTATCTGTCCAACACGGGCCTCGCGCTCGCTGACTACGCCAAGCAGCGGCGCATATTCTTTCTCGCCGCCGAACCGCTGACGGACAAGATCGTCTGGCAGAACGGCAACAAATACACCTATCGCTTGCGGCCTTCCACTTACATGCAGGTGGCGATGCTCGTGCCGGAAGCAGCGAAGCTCAAAAAGAAGCGTTGGGCGCTCGTCTATCCGAACTATGAATACGGCCAGTCCGCGGTGGCGACCTTCAAGCGCCTGCTGAAAGCCGTGCAGCCTGATGTCGAATTCGTCGCAGAGCAAGCCACGCCGCTTGGCAACGTGGATGCAGGCGCGGTCACGCAAGCCCTGGCCGATGCGAAACCCGACGCCATCTTCAACGTGCTCTTCAGCGCGGATCTCGGCAAGTTCGTTCGCGAGGGCAACACGCGCGGGCTGTTCAAGGATCGCGCGGTGGTCTCGTTGTTGACCGGCGAGCCGGACTATCTCGACCCGCTCGGCGCGGAAGCGCCAACGGGCTGGATCGTGACGGGCTATCCGTGGTATTCCATCGATACCCCCGCGAACAAGCAGTTCGTCGCGGCATATCAGGCGAAATACCATGACTATCCGCGCCTGGGCTCGGTCGTCGGCTATACGGCGATGATGTCGCTTGCCAATGGCCTCAAGAAAGCGGGCAGCGCCGATGCCGACAAGCTCGCAGCCGCATTCAAGGGCTTGCCCGTCGATACGCCCTTCGGTCCGATCGTCTATCGCAAGCAGGACAATCAATCGACGATGGGCGCCTACGTCGGCGTCACCGCGCTGAAGGACGGCAAGGGCGTGATGACGAATTTCCGTTATGTCGATGGCGCGAGCGTGCAACCGTCGGATGAAGAAGTGAAGAAGCTGCGCCCGGCAGATTGATCAGTCTTTGGGAAAGGGCTTGCTGAAGTATTTCGATCCGGCAAGCCCGAAACGCCAGGGCACATCCATCGCCTTGCTGATGCCGATGCGCGGCCCCGATACGATGTCGAACGCTTCTTCGAGCGGCTCGATATGAAAGGGCGCTTCCAGCAGCGACATGCCGTTGTTCTTGTGCGTGATGCCGAGCGCCTGCGCGACGCGCCCCGGTCCTGAGCACAACAGCTTGAGCGGTTCGAGTCCGCGCCGCTCGCGCATCGCGTCGATGCCCGTCAACGGTTCGATCGCGCGAATCAGCACTCCCGCGCCGTGACCGGCTTCGCGGCACACGAAGTTCAGGCACCAGTGAATCCCATACGAGCGATACACATACGCATGCGCGGGCGGCCCGAACATGACCATGTTGCGGGGCGTGGGGCCCGAGAAGCTGTGCGATGCCGGGTCTTCGCGGTCGTAAGCTTCGGTTTCGACGATACGGCCGCCGACGCCATCCACGGTCACGATCGCGCCGATGAGACGGCGCGCGACGACATCCGAGGCGGCGGAAAAATCGATGGGATCAGGGTTCGCTTTCACACCCGGCATTCTACGGGCGAATGTTCATCGGCGTCATCGGCGTCATTGCGTCAGCCGTAGCACACCGAGCCTGCCCGCGATCTGCTGAAAGATGCTGTTCAGCGTGGCGTTGTCGGGTGCATGGTAGTAGTTGCCGGGACTCGCGCAACTTTGCATCGTGACCTGCGCGGTCGAACTCGAGGCCGACGCCCCGAACGTGATCGCATAGACCGTGATGCCCTTCGCCTTTATCGCCGAGCAGATCGCCAACTGAAACGTGTTCGCGTCGTCGGGCCAGCCCGCGTTGTTGCCGCTCGATGGGTCTCTCGGATCGCCGCCATGCAGCTCCGCGGAATCGGTGCGCGCATTGGTCATCGAGGAGCCGTCCGCGCGTTTCACCGTGTTCGCGGCGAGACTGTTCGACCCCACGCCGGACAAGCCGTTGAAGTACAGCGTATTGGGAATGGAACCCGCCGCGCCGATCTGATTCAGTCCATCGGTCAGCACGATCATCACGCGCTGGAGATTCGACACGGTGCCATCGGTAGGCTTGGGCAAGCTCGTATCCGTCGATACCCATCCGTTTCCCTTGCCCGCCACGTTCTGCGACCACGCGGGTTCGAGCATGCGCCAGCCCCATAGCAGACCGGTCGGAATGACGGTCGAACCGGAAGGCGTCATCGCGTTGACGGCACTGGTGAGCGCGGTCTCGTCTTGCGTGAGGAAGGTGACCGGTGTGGCAAGACAGCCGGAATTTTGCGTGAGCGTTTGCCCGGAGGACGTGTACTGATCGTAGCGATACCCGATGCCCGTTCCTTGTCCCGAGCTCGGATAGTCACACAGATTGGCTCCGCCCGAACCCAGCGTGACCGGAACGTTGCTCGCGACCGCGGGGGAGTAGTTTCTCGAAAGGCTGCACGAGCTGTAATTGGTTCGGCTGCTATACGTGTAGACGCTCAGTCCGCTCGTCGGCACGTTGTAGTAGTAACGGCCGAACTTGCGCGTATCGCCCGGCGAATAGGCTTCGGGGGACAGGTAGCCTCCCGTGCGCGGCTCGACGGGGCAACCGCCCCAGCTTGCGGTCTTGATCGAAGAAGTCGCGTTATAGACGGGCCATGACGAACTGAGCCAGCTTCCGCTCGACGATAACGCGCCGCTCACGTTCACTGTGCTCGCGAACGGCACGAGCCCGATATAGCTCTTCTTCGATGCCGATGGCAGCACGCTGCCGATCAGCGTGTTCGCCGCTCTTTTCAGGCCGGTCATCTTCGTTTCGCCGCTGACGCCGTTCGCGGCCGAACTCATCGAGCCGGTGTTGTCCAGCACCATCACGAGTTCCAGCGTGCTTTCGGGCAGGCGCAACGCCGTGTTCGTCGCCGAGACGATGGACGCCTGCGGCGACGACGGCGTCGAACCGGAGCCCGACCCCGACCCCGGACCGCTCACATGCATGCTCAGGACCTTCGGCGCGAAGAGCGGCATCGAACCCGATGCGGACAACGAGATTTTCTGACCGGCGGCGGGCGTGCCCGTCACGGTCGCGACGAAACCGGCGTCGGGCATCGTGAAGCCCAGCGCGTTCGTTGGCATGTTCGCGTTGTAGTAGGCGCGGGCGTCGGCCTGCCAGGTCGCGAGATTCGCGCCGGTCGGCGTGCCGTTGAAGTGCGAGAGGTCCGCGCCGGCCGACAGCGTCGCGACGTCGAGCGCCATCTGCATGCGGCCCTGCGTCATCGCGTAGTCGATCGCATCGAGCGCCATGCACATCGAGCCGATCGTCGCGCTCGCGGACATGGCGAACAGAATCGCGACGGCGCCGCGTTCGCCATCGCGCACGCGGCGCACGAAGCGCCTCGCGGCGGGCATCGGCTTGAACGTGAGCCTGGCTGAGAGTCGGGCGCGCGGGTCCATGGTCATTGCTTGTAGAGCGGAAGGCCGGTACGCGTTCGCACGTAGACGCGGCGATAGATGGTCTGCTTGCCCGGCAGCCCGGACATGAAGTTCGATGTCATCGTGAACGGGTTATACGACAGGAACACTTCCACGATGATCGCGGAATCGCCGGTGCGGAACGGCCACGTCGCCGGCAGCAGATTCGTCTTCGTGACCTGTGACGTCATGCCCGCGTTCTTCGTCCAGCCCGACGGCGATGCGGTCCAGTAAATCGTCGCGGTCCCGGCTTTCAGCGAGTACGAGTTGTCCGTGATGCACGGCAGCGAGTCGCAGACGGACGTGATGTAGACCATGCCGTTTCCGTTGAGCTTGTAGGGCGCGGCGATCAGCGCAGCCGCGCGCCATACCGATGCGGTGCTGTTCGCATCGGCGGTGTCGGCGTCGTCGATGATCACGCTCGACATTTGCCCGAGCGAGTTCGCGACGGTAAAGGCCGTGCGATCCACCGCACTGACCGCTCGCATGTACATGTACAGCTCGGTGAAGCCGAGCAGAACCAGCAGCATCAGCGGCACGATGACGACGAACTCGACCGACACGCTGCCGCGATCCGAATGCAGCAGCGCCCTGATTCTCCGCGCCAATTTATCGAATAGCCGGGCCATGTTCATTTCTCGTTCTGCACGATGTAGTTGCGCTGGAACGTCAGCTCCTTGACGCCGAACATCTTCGGAATCCCGGTGACGCCCTGCATCGTGAGCTTGATGTTGTAGACCACGACATCGCCGTATGCGCCCATGTCGCTCGACGGCGTGTAACTCGCATTCGCGAGGTTCCCGAACGTGACGTAGTTGGCTTCGGTAATGGCCACCTTCGCGCCGAGCTTCGTCCATCCGTTGAGAATCCGGTTCACGATCGCGGACGCCTGATCCTGTCGCGTGCCGCTGGCGGGCGCCGTCGTCGTGAGGCCCACGCGTGACGCTTCCTGCGCCGCGACCTGCACGGTCGCATCGACGATCATCTCCAGCGCCAGTTCGATTGTGCCGACGATGAGCACGACCGCGATCATCAGCACGAAAGCGAATTCGATCGCCGCGATGCCGCTGTCGTCGCCAAGAAGGCGCGTCGCTTTCACTTGATGCCGCCGGCTTGCGCGAGCCGTTCGCGCTGAATGTCGTAGTAGCGCAGGTTGTCTTCCACCGATGCCTTCGGCAAATCGCGCGACAGGATTTCGGCGGCGGCTTCCCTGTTTCCGAGCAGACCGTAGGCGAGCGCGAGGTCCTGGCGCGCTTGCGGCGGCGCGGCAGGGAAGCGCGTCACATCGAGCAGCACGTTCGCACCTTCACGCGGATCGCCGCCGAGGATCAACGACATGCCGAGGTTCACGGACAGCATCGGGTCGCCGGCATGCTTGCTCAACGCATCGCGCAGGAAGGCCTGTGCCGCCGCGTGATCTCCCGTCATGTCGATGGCCGCGCCGAGTCCGGCGAGCGCGAGCGTATCGTCCGGCGAGAGCGCGACGAGGCGTCGATACGTCGCGATCGCGTCATCGAAGCGGCGCTGGCGCAACGCCACGCGCGCCATGCCGATGAGCGGCGCAGGCGCGTTTGCATCGACCTTGCTCGCGCGATCGTAGTACACGCCCGCCCGCGTGAAGTCGCCGACCGCATACAGCGTGTTGCCGAGCCCGGTGAGACCCGCGGCGGAACGAGGATCGGCCTGCACCGCTTTTTCGTAGAGCGAAGTCGCCAGTTCGAGATTGCCGGATTCGAGCGCCGTGTCCGCGATGCGCAACTCGCTCATCGTGCTGGGCGCGGAGTTGCGCATGACCGGATGCGTATCGGTGACCTGGCGCGTGGTCGTCGTGCATGCAGCGAGTGCAATGACGAGCGATGCCGCGCCGGCTCTCGACGCAAGATTAAGTGCGCGGCTCGCGCTGCTTTTTCGAGTGTTCATTTCTTTGCGAAAACGCTCATGAGTTGAATGACGGCCGGGCCTGCGGCAATGAGCATCACCGCGGGAAGGATGAAGACCATCATCGGCACGGCCATCTTGGGCGCGAGCTTCGCGGCCTTTTCTTCGAGCGACACGATGTGGGCAAGCCGCTCCGTATGCGAAAGCGTGCGCAGGGCCTGCGTGATCGGCGTGCCGTAACGCATCGATTGCGTGAGCGTCGAAATGAGCGCGCGAATCGACGGCAGGTCGATACGATCGGCCAGCGAGTGCAGCGCGCGCTGGCTGTCGCCCGACAGTTTGAGTTCGTCCGCCGTCAGCGCGAACTCGCTTGAAAGCGGCGGGCAGATGGTCTTCATTTCATCCGCGACGCGGCGGATCGACACGCCGAGGCTATTGCCCGCGTTGGTGCAGATAACGAGCAGGTCGAGCGCATCGGGCAGGCTCGACGCCATCGCCTTGCGTCGGCGCGAGGCGAAGAACGCGAGCACGTATTCCGGCAGGATCATGCCGACGACGAACACGAGCAGCATCATGATGCCGCGCACGGCGGGATAGCCGCCCACCACGGGGATATGCGAGCCGAGCATCACGGTGAACGCGGCGCAGATGAGGCCGACGACGAACTTCACCGCGAGCAGCACGGACACGGCTGCCTGACTGCGATAGCCGCTGCGCACCATCTCTTTCCTGAGCTTCTCGCGATACTTCGCGTCGAAGAGCGGCAGACGGTCGCCGAGACGCGCGAGCCGATGCGTCGCGCGCGCGACGGCACTGTCGTTCTGATCGTCTTCGTCGCTCGCGCCTTCATTGCGATGCGTGAGCCCGGCCTGACGCACGCGATCCGCGATGCGTCCGCGCTGGCCGCCGTGCTTCGTCGCCCACCAGATCGCAATCGCGATTACGAGCGTCAGCAGCATCAGCAGGTTGATGAGTGTTTCGACGTTGGCCTGGCTCATCGCGATGTATCCAGTTTCGACATCTTGTGAACGACGCTCAATCCCATCACGAGCGAAATCGCCGCACAGGTGAGCACTTTCTGACCCGTCGCCGTGTCGAACAGCACCATCAGATAAGCGCGATTGAGCAGGAACATGCTGCCCAGAATGACGAACGGAACGGACGCGAGAATCTTCGTCGTGATGCGCGCCTCGCCGGTCAGCGCACGCGTCTTCTGGCGAATCTCACGGCGCTTGCGCACGATGCCCGCGAGGTTTTCGAGCGTCTCGCCAAGCTGTCCGCCGGTTTCGCGCTGAAGCAGCAGACATACGCAAAAGAACGAAAAATCCGCGATGCCGATGCGCGCAACCGCGACATTGAGCACTTCTTCGAGATCGAGGCCGACCTGAAGCGCATCGCCCATCTGCTTGAACTCGCTGCTGAGCGGCTCGGGACATTCGCTCGCTGCCGTGCCGATCACATGCGTCACCGGCACGCCCGCCCGCACTGCGCGCACGATCAGGTCGATCAGATCGGGGAAGCCATCGAGGAAGCGCCGCTTGAAGCGTTCGATGAGAAAGCGGTACGCCTGCATCGACGCGAACACGGGCAGCCCGATCAGCAACACGGGCGTCAGCATGGAAGGCAAGGGCAGAAAGCGCGCCATGGCGAGCGCGATGATCTCCGCGACGATGGCCGCGCCCAGCACCACGCGCAACCCGTTCGCGCCGGCCACCGTCTTGAGCCGAGCGATTCGCGGCGCAAACCAGAGGCTGAACGCGTTGTCGTTGCGGCTCAATGTATAGAGGTCCGAATGATCGTGACGCGCATCTTTCAGGCGCATGCCGTTCTGCGGAAACGTCGAGCGGATGCGCGCGCGGATGCGTGCGTCGGGCCGTTGATTGCGCATGTCCTGCAGCACGAGCGCCATGATGCCGAGCAGCAGCACGCCGGCAAACGCGCAAAACGTAATCAGGTCGACGGAGGTCATGGCCGCATCGCCTCCAGCAGCGCATCTTCGAGACCGTAGTAAGCGGCGCGCGTGGCAAACGAAGGCCGCACCGCTGCACATTCGTAGACGCCCTTGACTTCCTCGCTATAGGCGCTCGCGTCGTAGCGGAACGTGAACAGATCCTGCGTGATGATCACGTCGCCTTCCATGCCGACGAGTTCGGTGATGCGCGTCACGCGCCGCATGCCGTCGCGCATGCGTTCGATCTGCACGATCATATGCACCGCGCTCGCGATCTGGCGGCGGATCGACAGCAGCGGCAGGTTGCCGTTCGCCATCATCACCATGCTTTCCAGACGCGTGATGCCGTCGCGCGGCGTGTTCGCGTGGATGGTGGTCATCGAGCCGTCGTGACCGGTGTTCATCGCCTGAAGCACGTCGAAGGCTTCCGCGCCGCGCGTTTCACCGAGGATGATGCGGTCCGGGCGCATCCGCAGCGCGTTGCGCACGAGGTCGCGCTGCGTCACCGCGCCGAGTCCTTCGGCGTTCTCCGGGCGTGTTTCGAGGCTCACGACGTGCGGCTGCACGAGTTGCAGTTCCGCCGCGTCTTCGATCGTCACCGTGCGTTCGCCGTGTCCGATGAAGTGCGACAGCGCGTTGAGCAGCGTCGTCTTGCCTGAACCGGTGCCGCCCGACACGATGATGTTGAGCCGCGACGTGCTCGCGAGCTTGAGCACGGTCGCCATCGCGCTGGACATGTTGCCTTGCTGCGCCATGCGATGCAGCGTGATGTTGCGCTTCGAGAACTTGCGGATGGAGATGGATGCGCCGTGAATCGCGAGCGGCGGCAGTACGACGTTCACACGGCTGCCATCGGCGAGACGCGCATCGACCATCGGGCTGCTTTCGTCGACGCGACGCCCCACGCCCGCCGCGATCCGCTGCGCCACGTTCACCACGTGATTGTTATCGCGAAACTTGCAGTTCGTGAGTTCCAGCCGTCCGTGACGTTCCACGTAGACCTGATCGGGACCGTTGACGAGCACGTCGGTGATGGTGTCGTCCGCGAGCAGCGGTTCGATCGGCCCGAGCCCGAACATGTCGTTCAGCAGTTCGCCGACGATCTGCTGCTGCTCCGCGATGGTGATGTTCAGGCGCTCGCGTTCGGCCACGTCGAGCACGAGCGTCTCGACGCCCGGCTTCATCTGTTCGCGCGTCTTGCCCACAGCCGCCGACGGATTCATCGCGGCGAACACGCCGTTGCGAATGACTCTGAAGAGGTCCGAGCGCACCAGCACGTCGTTGCCGTCGGGCGCGGCTGGCCGCGCGGGCGGGGCGACGGGCACGGCATGAACCACCGGCGCGACGGCTTCTTCGTCCGCTTCCGGCGTTGATCGCGAGGCCTGCTTCTGCCCGAACATCATCCTCTCCCGCGCTTGAGCTTCTGGAAGAAGGAACGTTCGGCGCTGACCTGCTGCCCGGTCAGGTCGCCGCCGATGCGCGTGATCATCTGATTGAAGCCGTTAGCTGTTTTGTCCTTCGGCGCTTCGCCCAGATTTTCGGCGGTGGCGAGCGCCTTCGCCTCGAACGGGATTTCATACAGCACGGTGCGTCCGACTGCCGCCATGAAGTCGCCCGTCTGCACCTTGCCGCTCGTCGCGGCATTGGGGTTGTTCAGCAGGAGCGAGGTCGGCGGGTTGTTGTCGCGATCCTCGATGTGCCGCAACAGGCGAATGGTCGAACGCGTCGAGTGTACCGAGCGGTCCGCGACGAGATAGACGCGCGCCGCGTGATCGAACGCTTCCTGTGCAAGCGGATCGTTCGGATTGCTCACGTCGAGAATCACGTAGTGGAAGCTGTCGCACAGCAGTTCGAGCACGCGCTGCAGCGCGCCTGCGGAAAAGGGCCGCGCCGCGGCAAGCTCCAGTTCCGCCGACAGCATGAACAGGCGCGTGCCCTTCGGGACGAGCGTGCGCTCGACGTATTGCGGATCGAGCCGGTGCACGTTCTGCAGGACATCGACGAGACCGTTGTTGGTCTGCAGGCCGAGCATCGAATTGGCGGCGCTGCCGTAGAGATTCAGATCGACATACGCGACCCGCCGATGCGTGTCCTCGGAAAGATGGCGCGCGACGTTGAGCGCGAACGTCGTGACCCCGACGCCGCCGCGTGAGCCGACGAAGGCGATCGTTTTGCCCGCCCGCGCGAGCATCACCGGACTCACCTTGCCTTCCGACACGCTGATCGTGCGCTTCAGCAATTCGACCGTTACCGGCTTCACGAGATAGTCGCGCACGCCGATTTTCAGCAGGCTGCGGAACAGGCCGACATCGTTGCGCTCGCCGAGCGCGACGACCTGCACCGACGGCTCGCACACTTCGGCGAGACGGCCGAGATCGGACAGCGGCATCACCGATTGCTGCAAGTCCACGAGCAGGAACAGCGGCGAGCGGTCGATCTTCGCGAGATAGGCGATCGCGTCGTCGACATTGCCGACTGCGACATGCGCATGCGGCATCGCCTGTTCGAGCACGAAGCTTTTGACGATCTGCTCGGTCTTGCGATCCGCGACGAACGCGATGAAGTCCGCGTTGCGCGCGCCGGACTTGCTCTTCGTGAAGGAAAACTCAGTGCTCATGGGTGTCTGCCTTGTCGTTCGTCACTTGCTGGTGCGTGAAGTCGACTTGTCGAGTTCGATCACCCGGCCGGTTTCATACCGGCGCACCGCGCTCGCCGCGACGGCCGCATCGGCGGGGCCGAGCGTGCGCGGCGCGACGAGGTCCTCGCCACGCGCGACCTGCGCCGCGAGATTGGTATAGGTCGCGCATCCCCACTGCATGCGCGGCCGGCGAATGCCGGCGTCGGTCAGCAGCGACGGGCGCGACAGGCTCGCGCAGTCGGGCGGCACGGCGGCCGCGCCGTCGAAGCCGATCACCGACGCTTCCGGCATGTTGCGCGGCGGCTTGAAGCAGCCGCTCGCGCTTACGGCGAACGCGCAGACGAGAAGGAGAGAGAGCAGTCGGGTGGGTTTCATGGCGGCCTCAGTACACATATCCGGCCGCGCCGACGAGACGCGGCTGACCGCTTTCCACGGCCCCGCCGTTCTTGCGCCGGAAGCCGTATTCGACGTCGCTCGACGGCGAAATCAGCGATTCCAGCGGCGAGCGCAGATTCGACGGATTCGTCGGCTCGACGAGATACGGCGTGACCATGATCACGAGTTCGGTCTTGTTGTTCAGATAGTTCGTCGACGAGAACAGCTTGCCGAGCACGGGAATGGAGCCGAGGCCGGGCACTTGCGAAACGATGTCGCTGGTATTGCTCTGCAAGAGGCCGCCGATCGCGAAGCTCTGTCCGCTGCCCAGCTCGACCGTCGTATCCGCGCGACGCACCGACAGCCCCGGCACCGTCACGCCGCCGGTGGTGACGCTCGCGCTCGTGTCGATCTGACTGACTTCCGGACGCACCTTAAGGCTGATGCGGCGGTCGTTCAGCACGGTCGGCGTGAAATCGAGCTTGACGCCGAACTGCTTGAACTCGACCGTGATCGCGCCGTTCGTCTGCGACACGGGAATCGGGAATTCGCCGCCCGCGAGGAAGCTCGCCGTCTGACCGGACAGCGCGACGAGATTCGGCTCGGCGAGCACCGTGAGCAGACCTTCCTGATTCAGCGCATCGACGAGCGCGCGAATGTCGACGTTGTTGGTCCTGAAGCCGCCGAAGATCGAGAACGCATTGTTGGTCGGCAAGTTGACCGGATACGACACGCTGCCATTCGAGCCGGTGATGGGGTTGCTCAGGTTATAGATCGGGCGGCCGCTGAAGATGCCGCTATAGAAGTTGCCGACCGCGTTGCCCATCGCCTGCCAGTTGATGCCGAGTTGCTGCGTGACGTTGCGATCGACCTCGGTGATGCGCACGCGCAGTTGCACCTGCAACGGCCGGTCGATGGTCATGCGGTTGATCAGCACTTCCTTGTCCGCCAGATACGGCGTGACCGCCTGCACGATGGCGTCCGCATCGGCGGCCGTGGCGGCCTGGCCCGTCAGCAGCAGGGAGCCTTGTCCGGTGCTGACCTGCAGGTTCGTATTCGGGAAGCGGGCGGCGAGCGACGCGCGCAGCGTCAGCATGTCGCGCGTGACGACGACCGTGCGTTGCACGATCGGCTTGTTGTTCGCGCCGAGCACGTAGAGCGTCGTCGTGCCAGTCTTCTTGCCGAGCACGAAAAGCGACTTGGGCGACGGCACCTGTACATCGGCGATGGCCGGATCGGCGATGAACACCGATACCGCCGGTTCACCGAACTGCAGCAGCGTGCCCTTGCCGGCATCGAGCGTGAGCGGGCCTTGCTGGCCCGCGTAGGCTGGCGGCGTCGCCCCGCGCACGATCGACGGTGCGGTGTAGGGCGGCGGCCGCACGGATTCCGCTGCCTGCGCGGCGCCCGCTGCGATGGCCGCGCACATCGGCAGGGCGGCGGCGAGCAGCCTTGCATCGGTACGGATCGAACTGAACTGCGTTTTCATGAACCTGAATCCTGGCGATGGCGCGCGAAAGGACGGTGACGCGGCGTCAACGTTCGGTGGGAAGGGCCGGCAGCGGCGGCGAAACGCCGGCGATACCGGTGACGCCCGCTTGCGCGCCGCCCGACGTGTCCGACTTCTCGGAGCCGCGATAAATGGTGACGGTGCGTGCAACGGCCGGCGCGTGCGGCGCGGCGTTCGCCGTCCCGGCCGGCGCCTGGCGGTTGCGCGGCAGATCGCGGACCGCGCGGGAAATGTCGCCGGCCCAGATTGGCTTGCGCTCGTCCGCCGTCGATGCCGCCGTCGCGGCCGGATCGCGCGTGACGGTGGCGAAGCTGCGCAGCGCGAGCGACAGGCTGCCGAGCCGCGCGGCGACCGCGACGACTTCGCCCATGTGCGGTGTAACTTCGAGCGTGACGGTGCGGGCGCGGGCGATGGCGGCGTCCTGGCCGTCGCTGTCGTTCTTCGGGCGCTTGATCTCCGAGCCGACCGCCAGCACGCGCACATGTTCGACCACCGTCTCGCTCGATACCGCGAGATCGGGCGAATCGGTGCGGCGCTCCATCTGTTGCGTCAGCAGCAGGTCCACGTAATCGCCCGGCTGGATCAGGCCCGCGTTGCCGGAGACGTCATCGACGGCGACGGACACCGCGCGCATTTCCGGCTTGAGCGTCGCGGCGAGAAAGCCGGGCGCGCCCGGGAGGATCACATCGTCGGTGACGAGCACCGCGCCGCTCTCGACCGGATGGCGCAGCAGCGCGCCCTTGAGTTCGGGCGCTTTCGCATCGCCGGAAACGATCGCGTTCGGCGGCACCTGCGTCTTGTCGACCGGCTTCCACGAAAGATCCTCGTCGCGAAGCAGCAGTCCTTGCGGAAGGCGTGCCGCGCTCACGAGGACTTTCTCCGTCGTGGCGGCGGACTTGCCCGAATGCGATGCGCTGGCGATCACGACGCGCACGATCAGCGCGATCAGAAGCGCGCCGACGAGCAGCACCGCGAATTTGATGATGTTGGACATGAGGATGCCGTCCTATTGCGTCGAAAGAAGGCGCAGCACGGCGGGCAGCACGATCACCGCGCCGCCGCCGAACGCGAGCGCGACGCCGTACGGCACACCGCGCCGGGCTGAGAACATCGCCAGCGCGCGCAGCGGGACGAAGCGCTGCGACGGATTCATGTTGCGCGTGGCGAGGCTGACGAGCGAGACGAGCGTGCCGATCACGGAAACGAGCGTGAGCGTGGCGAGCGACAGGCCGAAGCCGACCCACAGAAAGATGACGGAGGCGAGTTTGGCATCGCCGCCGCCGAGGAGCCGCGCCGCGAACAGCAGCGCACAGGCGAAGAAGACGATGACCGCGAGCACCAGATGCGCGATGAGGTCGTCGAGCGGCATGCCGGCGATGAGCGCATCGACGAAAAAGAGCGCGCCGATCGCGAGGACTATTTTCGTGGGCAGACGTCGCGCGCGCACGTCGATGACCGCGAGCCACAGGAGCCCGCAGACGGCGACAAGACGAATGACAACGGAAAGAGTCGGCACGATGGATCGCTGGGTGATGGGCAATACGGAGAACGGCAAGGTGGAGATCCGGCGATGCGCTGCGCGGATCTCCGGGTGCATCGCCGGCGATTAAGACGGTTTCGCGGCGGTGATGGCGGTGGTGATGCCACTCCACAGGCCGCTGATCGCGGTCGAGAAGCTGGTGCCGGCCGCGACCAGCGCGATCACGACGATGCCAGCCAGGATGGCGTATTCCATCGCGCTGACGCCGCGTTCGTCGCGCACGAACGCCTTCAAGAACTTTTGCATGGTTGCTTCCTTTTAGAGGGAGGAGAGAACGACTTCAAGCGCTGCAGGGGATTGCTTACCGGTTGAAGCTTATCCACCACCGCCGAGAGGCAATTCATCGAACAGGAGGCAGAACCGCGCCTATATCGAGAACGTTTGGCGGTGGGGTGGATAGGAGCTTTATCGGCAGAAACGCGGTCGTCTTGAGCGGCGTTAATGGCGACGGCTACGCATCGAAGGAGACTTGATTTCGGCGCGTTACAAGGAACGCGCGAAACCAGAGCGCGCAATCGTTTGCGCGTCTTTCGAAGGCGTTAGGCGCGGTGCGTGTCCACCAAGCAGACAAGGCACGCGCGTTGCTCAAAGGGCGATACGACTCACTTCAAAAGGAGCACCGACATGCCGGAGAAAAAAACCGTCGAGCGCGCGAAGAAAGCGAAGCGCGAAGGGAAGTCCTCGAGCACGCAGGCGGGCGCGTTCGTGAAGGAGCAGATCGATCACGTCCGCGAGGGCAAGCACGGCGCGAAGTCGGCGAAGCAGGCGATCGCCATCGGCTTGTCCGAAGCGCGGCGCTCGGGCGTCAAGCTGAAGGCGCCGAAGAAGGGCGAGGCGTCGGAAGGCACGCGCAAGAAGGCCGCGCGGGATACGAAGGCCGCGCATCGAAAGACGAAGAGCCCGAGCACCGAATCGAAGGCGAAGCGCTCGGAGACGTCCACGCGCGTGCTGAAGCGCGAAAGCACGAAGGCGGCGTCGCATAAGTCGCTGTCGAAGCAGGCCCACGCCAGCGCGAGCCGGCGCTCGGCCGCCGATCGTTCGGCGTCCGCAAAGAAGGGCTGGGCGACGCGTCGCGCGCACGCGGCGGGCAAGAAGTCCGCGTCGAGTTCGCGGCACGCGTCGCGGTGATGAAGCGTTGACGAAGCGTTAAAAAAGCGGGACTCGCGCGAGTCCCGCTGTTCGCTTAGCGCGGATCGCTCACCGTCTGATTCAGCGTCTGCCCCGCGATCACTGTGTTGACGAGCTTGATGTCGTGCACGTTGTACGCATAGACCGGTCCGGGCGATGCCGCCGTCGCCGGGCCCGCTGCGACGGGCGTGCCGAAGTCGCAATTGGTGATGGTCACGCCTGTGATCGCCGGAATCGCGGGCGTGGGCGGCGCGCCGTTGTAGTCGAACGCGACCGGCCCTTGCGCGACGATCGCCTGAAAACACGATCCCGTCTTGCCGCTGAGCGTCACGTTGCTCGCCTTCACGTTCGAGATATTGACGTTCTGCACGAGCGCCGGCCGCGTGCGGATCGCATCTTTCGACGGCTGATAGTCGCAATCGAACGTGATGATCCCGCCTTGCGCCGCCGACGGGTTCGCCGCCGTCGCCGTCACCACGCCGAGCGGAACGGTCGAATTGATCGGACTGCCGGCGAGCAGACTGCTGCCGTAGCCGGAAGGCGTGAGGCTCACGCCGTTCGGCAGTGTCACGTTGTCGACATAGAAGTCCTTCACGAAGCCGCCGCGATTCATGTTCGTCTTCACGCGGATCGCGATGTTGAGCGAGTTCGTCGCCCAGAACTGATTTAGCATTTGCAGGTTGCGCGCGTAAATCTTCTGCACGCCGCCGCCCATCTCGCTGCCGAGCGTGATGCCCCCGTGGCCGCTGTTCATCGTACAGTTCTGAATCACGTGATTCTGCGCGGGGCCGTATTGCGTATCGAGATCCTTGCCCGACTTGATCGCGATGCAATCGTCGCCCGTGTTGAACGTGACGTTCTCGCAGAGCACCATGTCGCAGGCGTCCGGGTCGAAGCCGTCGTTGTTCGGGCCGATGCTGTCGACCGTGACGCTGCGGATCACGACGTTGGTGCAGTCGGTCGGGTGGTGCTGCCAGAACGGCGTGTTGATCGTGCGATAGCCCTCCATCAGCACGTTGGTGCAGCCGATGAATTCCACCATGCATGGCCGCAGATAATGCCCGATGCCGAAGATGCGCTTCTCGATCGCAACGCCGGCTTCCGACAGCGCGGGCAGGTAGTTCTGGTCCTGCTGCCACGGTGTCGCCGGGTCGGTGAGTTTGGCGTAGAGCGAATCGGCGATGCCGGGCGCGGCCGTTTTCAGATCGACGTTATTCGGATTGGCGAATGCCTGCGAGGGCGTCGACGATCCCGCGAACCCGTATGCGCCGCTGTTGCCTTTCCACGTCCACCAGCACGTCGCGGTGTTGCCGCTGCCCGCGAACGGCGTCATCGCCTGGCCGTTCAGCACGGAGGTATCGCCTTCGCCGGTGATCGCGATATTGGTCTGATTGCGCGCGTAGACCGGCGGGCCGTAGTTGAGGCAATCGTTTGCCTGCCAGCGGCTATAAAACAGCTTGCCGTTCGCGCCGCAGTCGATCGGGCCGTCTTTCGCGAAGTCCGCCGGGTTCTGACTGAAGAAGATTTCGCAGTTCGCGCTCAGATGGAAGTCGACGTTCGACAGCAGCACGATCGGCCCCGCGCAATACCAGTTGCCCGTCGGCACGACGACACGCCCGCCGCCCGCTGCGCTGCACGCCGCGATGGCTGCGAGAAAGGCGGGCCGCGAATCGAAGGAGCCGGGCGCGTGCGTCTGGTCCGCGCCGGTGCTGAGCGGCGACTTGGACGGATCGGTGTACGGGTTCGCCGCCGCGACGACCGCGCACGGCTTCGCGCCGTAGTCGGTGACGAGGAACTGGCGGCCCGGCACCATCGACGTCGACACCTTCTTCAATGCGTTGACGATCTGCGTCGCGGAACCGGACGGGCCCCAGATGGGATCGGCGGCGGTCGCCGGGGTGCCGGAATCGTCGTGCCCGCCGCAGCCGGCGAGGACGCCCAGGCTGCCGAGTCCGCCGATCAACGGCGCACTCGCCGATACGCCGGCGAACTTCAGGATGCTGCGGCGTCGGGGCGAGGTGAGAGTGGGATTGCGGTCCTTCATGCGTGTCTCCATTCCGGTTTTGGCCGGATATATCGTGGGGATTTAGCTGACGTCGTACAACTATGCGCCGCGTTTCGGCGATGAGTTAGGAAACCGTTTACCTACAAGGACGATACCGGGCGCTTCCCGCAAGCGTCAAGGCTTGGCCGACCTGCTTCGGCTCGGGACTTTCCCCTAAGCCACTTATACGATGTCAGCCGTCAGTAGGGCCGCAGGCGGCGCACGTCTGAACGGCCATCGACCTAGAATGAACGGTCTCGTGTGTCTGAACGGAGCCGCCATGCTCGAATTCGACCGCCGCGCCGAAACGCCGACGCTGAACGTCGCCTATGCCGACACCGGCCCCGCCGATGGGCCGGCTGTCATCCTGCTGCACGGCTGGCCCGACGCGGCGCGGGCGTGGACGGCGGTCGCGGCGCGGTTGAACGCCGAGGGCTTTCGCACCGTCGTGCCGGAGTTGCGCGGCGCGGGCGGCACGCGGTTTCTGCGCGATGCCGCCGTGCGCGATGGCTCCGGCGTCGCGCTCGCCAATGACGCCGTCGAACTGGCGGACGCGCTCGGCATCGGGCGATTCGATATCGTCGGCCACGACTGGGGCGCGCGCGCCGCATACACGGTCGCCGCGTTGTTTCCCGAACGCGTGCGGCGCATGGCCGCGATTGCGCTCGCTTTCCAGCCGCGCGGCGAGTTCGCGCTGCCGCCGGACTTCGGGCAGGCGCGGCGCTTCTGGTATCAGTGGTTCATGTCGCTCGATGACGCGCCGGCCGCCGTCGCCGCCGATCCCAAGGGCTTCGCGCGTATCCAGTGGGACACGTGGTCGCCGCCCGGCTGGTTCGACGAAGCCGAGTTCGCCGCCACCGCCCGCGCATTCGACAACCCCGACTGGGTGGCGGTCACGCTCAACGCCTATCGGCGGCGCTGGCGCAGCGATCAGCCATCGGATGCGGCGCTCGCGCCGCTGTATGAGCGCCTGCGCGGGATCGAGCAGATCGGCGTGCCCGCGCTAATGATCCAGGGCGGCGCGGATACCTGCGACGATCCGTCGATGTCCGAGGGCAAGGACGCGTGCTTCACGGCCGGTTACCGGCGCGTGGTGATTGACGGAGCGGGGCATTTTCCGCCGCGCGAAGCGCCCGATGCGGTAGCGGACGCCCTGATTGCGCACCTCCGCTGACGCCGACCGGGCGAGCTACTTGCAAAGGCACCAGCGCACACTTCTGGCGCGTCTGGCGACACATACTGTATAGGTGTACAGTACTGTTCGCTGCGGCAGGCGCGCGCTGCCGAACACTTGTGCGCGCCGCCCACGGCTGTCGACCGACGCGCGAGAGCCGTCCATCACCTTGAACCGGTTGAAAAATTGGCATCGAACAACGCAATCCGCATTCGCGGCGCCCGTCAACATAACCTCAAGAATCTCGACCTCGACCTGCACACCGGCCAGATGACCGTCGTGACGGGTCCGTCCGGGTCGGGCAAATCGAGCCTCGTCTTCGATACGCTCTACGCCGAAGGCCAGCGCCGCTACGTCGAAACGTTCAGCGCGTACGCGCGCCAGTTTCTCGACCGCATGGACCGCCCGCAGGTGGATCGCGTGGACGGCGTGCCGCCTGCCATCGCGATCGACCAGACGAATCCGGTGCGTAGCTCGCGCTCGACCGTCGGCACGATGACCGAGCTCAACGATCACCTGAAGCTCTTCTACGCACGCGCTGCCGAATTGTTCGACAAAATGACCGCGCATCGCGTACGGCACGACACGCCAGAGACGATCTATGCCGAGCTGCTCGAACGCACGCGCGCCGGCGATCCGCGTCTCGCGATCACGTTTCCCGTCGAATTGCCCGACGCCACGAGCGACGACGAAATTGCGCAATGGCTCTCCGCGAGCGGCTACACGCGCGTGCAGGCGAAACGCCACGTAGAGACGGACGCGGGCGCGCGCCAGGTGCTCGATGTCGTCGCGGACCGGTTCCGTTTGCAGAACACGGAGCGCTCGCGTGCGCTGGAGGCCATCGAAGGCGCGTTGTTGCGCGGCACCGGGCGCGTGAACGTCTACGTGCTGAACGAAGAGGGCGAGCCGGACATCTGGCGCTTTTCGACCGGCCTGCATAGTCCCGAAAGCGACCTGCGTTATGCCGATCCGCAACCGGCGCTGTTCTCGTTCAACTCGGCGTATGGCGCGTGCGAGACGTGCCGTGGTTTCGGGCGCGTGATCGGCGTCGATTACGGCCTCGTCATTCCGGATGAGAAGAAGACGCTGCGCGAAGGCGCGGTCAAGACGCTGCAAACACCCGCGTGGAAAGAGAATCAGGACGACCTGGTGAAATACGGCGCGAAGGCGGGCATCCGCCTCGGCGTGCCGTGGAACGAGTTGACGCAGAAGGAACGCGACTGGGTCATCAAAGGTTCGCCCGACTGGACCGGCAAGTGGCAAAGCCAGTGGTACGGCGTGCAGCGCTTCTTCGACTATCTGGAGTCGAAGGCGTACAAGATGCACATTCGCGTGCTGCTGTCGAAATACCGCAGCTATACGACGTGTCCCGCGTGCGCCGGTGCGCGTCTCAAGACCGAATCGCTGCTGTGGCGTCTCGGCACGAAGGAACAGGCCGATGCCGTCCTCGCGCCCGCTGATCGTTTCCTGCCGAACGGCGTCGACTGGACGCGCGATCAGCTCGAAGCATTGCCGGGCCTGACCGTGCACGATCTGATGCTGATGCCGATCGAGCGCATCCGCCGTTTCTTCGACTCCCTGACGCTGCCTTCGACCTTGCTCGACGAAGCGCTGAAGCTGCTGCACGCCGAAGTGCGGACGCGCCTCAAGTATCTGTGCGACGTGGGCCTCGGCTATCTGACGCTCGATCGCCAGAGCCGCACGCTGTCGGGCGGCGAAGTGCAGCGCATCAACCTGACGACCGCGCTCGGCACGTCGCTCGTGAATACGCTGTTCGTGCTCGATGAGCCGAGCATCGGGCTGCATCCGCGCGACCTGAACCGCATCGTCGAAGCGATGCATCGTCTGCGCGATGCGGGCAATACGCTTGTCGTCGTCGAGCACGATCCTTCAGTGATGCTCGCCGCGGATCGTCTCATCGACATGGGGCCGGGGCCGGGCGAGCGCGGCGGGGAGATCGTCTACGACGGCACGCCCGACGACATTCAAGCCAGCGACACGCTCACCGGCGCGTATCTGGGCGGCCGCAAGCAGGTCGCGCACGCGGCGAACTGGACGCGCCGCGTGGTCGATGCGAACACGCCGCGCCTCGTGCTCGAAGGCGCGAGCGATCACAACCTGCAGGACGTGACGGTCGAGATTCCGTTGCAGCGTCTCGTCTGCGTGACGGGCGTATCGGGTTCGGGCAAGTCGACGCTGATTCAGGACGTGCTCGCGCCTGCGTTGATGCGCCACTTCGGCAAGGCGACGGAAGCGCCCGGCGCGTTCCGTGCGCTGAAAGGCGCGGAGCAACTGGACGACGTGGTGTTCGTCGATCAATCGCCGATCGGCCGCACGGCGCGCTCGAATCCGGCCAGCTACGTCGGCGCGTTCGATGAAATCCGCAAGCTTTTCGCGAAGGCGCCGCTCGCTGCGCAGCGCGGCTATGGCGCGAGCATGTTCAGCTTCAATTCGGGCGATGGCCGTTGCCCGACCTGCGGCGGCTCGGGCTTCGAGCACGTCGAAATGCAGTTCCTGAGCGATGTCTATCTCCGCTGCCCCGATTGCGACGGCCGGCGTTATCGCGCGGAAATTCTCGATGTGAAGATCGAGCGCGGCGGCCGTGAACTGAGCATCGCGGACGTGCTGGAGCTGACCGTCAGCGAAGCGGTGTCGCTATTTGCTTCGGATGGCGAAGTATTGCGCGTGTTGCAGCCTATCGTCGACGTGGGCCTCGAATACGTGAAGCTCGGTCAGCCGGTGCCGACGCTGTCGGGCGGCGAAGCGCAGCGTCTGAAGCTCGCAGGCTTTCTGGCGGAGACCGCATCGCCGAATCAGAAGGACCGGCTCTTCATGTTCGACGAGCCGACGACGGGCCTTCACTTCGACGACATCGCCAAGCTGATGCAGGCGTTGCGCCGTCTGCTGGAACGCGGTCATTCGCTGATCGTCATCGAGCACAACCTCGACGTGATTCGCGCCGCGGACTGGATCATCGATCTCGGTCCCGAAGGCGGCGACGGCGGCGGGCAAGTGGTGTGCGTCGGCACGCCCGACGATGTGGCCGGCTGCGAAGCGTCGCACACGGGCCGCGCGTTGCTCGACTACGAAGAAGCGATGCAGCCGGGCGCGGCGGAAAAGCGCGCGGGCGTGCCGCTGCAGCTCGCGGCGGAAGTGGCGAGCGCACGGCGCGCGCTGCAGGGCGAGGGCGTCGTGCGGATCGTCAATGCGCGCGAGCACAACCTCAAATCACTCGATGTCGATATTCCGCACAACAAGTTCAACGTGGTGACGGGCGTGTCCGGTTCGGGCAAGTCGACGCTCGCGTTCGACATCCTCTTTCACGAAGGCCAGCGCCGTTATCTGGAATCGCTGAACGCGTATGCACGTTCCATCGTGCAGCCGGCGGGCCGGCCGGAAGTCGATGCCGTCTACGGCATTCCGCCTACCGTCGCGATCGAGCAGCGCCTGTCGCGCGGCGGTCGCAAGAGCACGGTGGCGACGACATCGGAAGTCTGGCACTTCCTGCGTCTGCTGTACGTGAAGCTCGGCATTCAGCACTGCGTCAACGATGGCACGCCGGTGCAGGCGCAAAGCGCGGAGTCCATCGCGGCGCAGATTCTTCGCGATTTCAAGGGGCAGCATGTCGGGCTGCTCGCGCCGCTCGTCGTGAATCGGAAGGGCGTCTATACCGACCTCGCGAAGTGGGCGAAGGCGCGCGGCAATACGCATCTGCGGGTGGACGGCGAGTTTCACCCGGTCGATCCGTGGCCGAAGCTCGATCGCTTTCGCGAACATACGATCGAACTGCCGGTGGCGGACCTCGTCGTATCGGCCGACAACGAGGCGGAATTGCGGCGCATGCTCGAAGACGCGCTCGAAGTCGGCAAGGGCGTGATGCACCTGTGCGCGCCGCTCCACGAACTGCACGGCGCGTTGTCGAACGGCAAGCGGCGCGGCAGCGAAGAAACGATCGTGTTCTCGACGAAGCGCGCCTGTCCCACGTGCGGCACGAGCTATCCCGAACTCGACCCGCGCATGTTCTCGTACAACAGCAAGCACGGCTGGTGCAACACGTGCGTCGGCACCGGCGTCAAGCTCACGCGCGAGCAGCGCGCCGCCTTCGACGATACCGTCTTCGCGCAGGACGATCGGGGCCGCGAGCAGAGCATCGGTTCGGTGGATCAGGAACCGGACGATATCGTCGATCAGCCGTGCGCCGAATGCGAAGGCACGCGCCTGAACGATGTCGCGCGGGCCGTGACGTTCGGCAATTATCCGATCACCGAAGTGGGGCGCTGGACGGTCACGGACACGCGCGAATGGATTGCGGGCCTCAAGCTGACGGGCCGCGATGCGGATATCTCGCGCGACGTCGTCAGCGAAATCGAAGGGCGCTTGCAGTTTCTGGAAGAAGTCGGGCTCGGCTATCTGAGTCTCGATCGCGCGGCGCCTACGCTCTCGGGCGGCGAAGCGCAGCGCATCCGGCTGGCCGCGCAGTTGGGCAGCAACCTGCAGGGCGTGTGCTACGTGCTCGATGAACCGACCATCGGTCTGCATCCGCGCGACAACCTGATCCTGCTGTCCGCGTTGAAAAAGCTCAACGACAAGGGCAATACGCTCGTCGTCGTCGAGCATGACGAGGACACGATCCGCCGCGCGGACCACATCATCGACATCGGGCCGGGCGCGGGCAAGCGCGGCGGCACGGTCGTCGCGCAGGGCAGCGTGACGGACCTCGCGGCGCACAAGGCGTCGCTGACCGGGCAGATGCTGGCGAACCCGATCGTGCATCCGCTGCAGCCGCGCCGGGACGTGCGCGCCGGTTCGGGAAAGCGTGCCGCCGTGCCGGAACAGTGGCTCACGGTCGAGAATGCGACGCTGCACAACCTGCGCAACGTGACGGCGAGCGTGCCGCTCAACCGGCTCGTCGCGATCACGGGCGTGTCGGGATCGGGCAAGTCGACGCTCGCCCGCGACGTGCTGATGACGAATCTGCTCGATGCCGTCGGCCGTTCGGCACTGTCGTCGCCGGCCGAGCGCCGCGCGCGCAAAACGGCGCAGGCGGCGCAGGGCAAGCCCGCCGCGAAGTCGCGCTCGAGCGTGCTCGCGCGGGAAGCGCCGCGTCCGAAGTTTGATGTCGTCCATACATGGCACGGCTGCTCGGGCGTCACCGGTTTCGAGGCGATCGACCGGGTGCTGGAAGTCGATCAGACGCCGATCGGCAAGACGCCGCGTTCGTGCCCGGCGACGTACATCGGCATGTGGGACACCATCCGCAAGCTGTTCGCCGATACGCTCGAAGCCCGCGCGCGCGGCTACAAGCCGTCGCGTTTCTCGTTCAATACCGGCGATGGCCGTTGCCCCGCCTGCGAAGGCCAGGGCGTGCGCACGATCGCGATGAACTTCCTGCCGGACGTCAAGGTGCCGTGCGACGTCTGTCACGGCCAGCGCTTCAATCCCGAAACGCTCGCGGTGACGTGGCGCGGCAAGAACATCGGCGAAGTGCTGACGATGGAGATCGACGAAGCCGTCGAGTTCTTCTCGTCGATGCCGAGCATCGGGCATCCGCTGCAACTGATGAAGGACGTGGGCCTCGGCTATCTGACGCTCGGCCAGCCGTCGCCGACGCTGTCGGGCGGCGAGGCGCAGCGCATCAAGCTCGTCACCGAGTTGTCGAAGGTGCGCGACGACATCACGCGGCGCGGCCAGAAGCCGCCGCACACGCTGTACGTGCTCGACGAACCGACGGTCGGCCTGCACATGGCGGACGTCGCGAAGCTGATTCGCGTGCTGCACCGGCTGGTGGATGGCGGGCATAGCGTGATCGTCATCGAGCACGATCTCGATGTGATCGCCGAAGCCGACTGGGTGCTCGACCTCGGGCCGGAAGGCGGCGTGAACGGCGGGACCATCGTCGCGGCGGCGGACCCGGAGACGCTCGCGAGCCATCCGCGCAGTCACACGGGCACGGCGTTGCGGCCGGTGCTTGGGCGCACGCAGCGTGCGGAAGACGCGGCGTGAAGGACGGCGCCGCGTTCGTCGCGTCGATCCGCGCTGTTGGCGTTGCAGCGGCGGCATTGATATGCTGGCGCCCTTTCCACCACTCGCGATGACGACTCGATGGACACGCAGGATAAAGCCGTAGCCCTGAAACGAATGAAGTGGTTCGCCGCCGGCTTGCTGGTCGCGGCGGGCGCGTTGTTCGCGCTCGCCAAGAGCCAGCACGATGCGGGCGCGTGGGCGTGGGTATCGGCGTTCGCGGAAGCCGCGATGGTCGGCGCGCTCGCGGACTGGTTCGCCGTCGTCGCGCTGTTTCGGCATCCGCTCGGCGTGCCGGTTCCGCACACCGCCATCCTGCCCGCCAACAAGGCGCGCGTGGCCGATAACCTCGCCGCGTTCGTGCGCGACCGCTTCCTCGGCACCGATGCGCTCGTCGAGCGCGTCAACGCGTTCGATCCCGCGAGCCGTCTGTCCGCGTGGCTCGCGGAGCCGAAGAACGCCGACCTGCTCGGCAGAAAAGCCGTCACGGCGGTCGGCCAGTTGCTGTCTTTCGTCGACGACGAGCGCGTCAAGGCGACGCTTCACGAAGCCATCCGCCGCCGGGCCGAGGCCTTCGATTTGTCCGCCGCGGCGGGCAACCTGCTGTCCACGCTGACCGCCGACCGCCGTCATCAATTGCTGCTGGACGAGGGTCTCAAGCAGATGGCCGCGTGGCTCGACAGGCCCGAGGTGCAGGAGATGCTGGCGGCGCGCATCGTCGCGGTTGCGGGGGAGGAGTATCCGAAGCTCGTCGGCATGCTCGGTTTCGTCGGGTTGGACGCCGCCGACCTCGGCAACAAGTTCGCGGCGGGCCTCGTGCGCGGCGCGAATCAATGGCTGCACGACGTGACGAGCGACCCGGAGCACGAGCGCCGCAAGGCCTTCGACGCCGCCGTGGAACGCTTCGTCGAACGCCTGAAGTCGGACCCGGCGTTCAAGGAGCGCATCGACCTGCACAAGCGCGAGTGGCTCGACAAGCCCGAGTTGCGCGGCTATGTCGATGGCCTCTGGGACGAATTCACCGCGTGGCTCGGCGCCGATCTGCAGCGCGCCGATTCCGCGCTGCATGTGAAAGTGGTTCAGGTGGCGTCCGGCTTTGCCCAATCGCTGGGCGGCGATCCCGCGCTGCGCGAGTCGATCAACGAGCATATGCGCGACGCGTTGAAGGCGCTCGCGCCCGAGTTGCGCGAAGGCATCGCGAAGCACATCGCCGCGACCGTCAAGCAATGGGACGACGCGACGCTCGTGCGCGACGTCGAGCTGAACATCGGCCGCGATCTGCAATTCATCCGCGTGAACGGCACGCTCGTGGGCGGCGCGGTCGGCTTGCTCATTCACGCGGTGACGCTTCTAAGCATCTGATCAGCGTCCGGTCAGCGTCGGATCAGCGTCCGGTCACGGCCGCTCGACCATCACGCTTCCCGCGCCATACGGCATGTTCTCGGCGCTGCTGCCGTGGACCGTGACGGTCAGGCCCGACGTCAGCGCGACGGTCAGCAGTTCGCCGCGCGCCGGTTCGGTGTGCGCGAGCGGCGGCACGCACCACTCGTTGCCGTCGGGCGTCTGGAGCACATAGACGGCGCCCGCACCGAGCAGGTCCGAGTCGATCACTCTGATGATGTTCCCCGTCTCGCTCGACGCGAAGTGCGTTGCGCCGCAATGGAAGGTCGGGCTGCCCGCACGCGGCAGGCCGATTGCGACGCCAGTGATCGTCGAGGCGTCGTCGGCGCAAATGCTCACCGGCAGGTTCTTCGCCAGCGCGGACATCAGCATCTGCTGCCGGCTCGGGTGATCCACCGTGTTCATCTGCGCGCAGTAGTGAGCGCCATCGGCGGTACGCAGCACGTAGCGGATATTGTCGAGCGAATCGGAATCGATGATGCGCACGAGCATGCCGCTGCGTGTCTCCGTCAGCTTGGCTCCGAAGAGCACGAGCGACGGCGCGGCGGGCGCACTCAGCGCGCCGACCGCAATGCCGGTGACGTGTGCTCCTTATCCCCGTTGACCGTGACCGGCAAGCCCGTCTTGAGCCCGAGCAAGAGCAGGTTGTTTCGGTTCGCGTGCTCCTGCCGGTCGATCTGCGCGTGATAGCGCGTGCCGTCCGGCGTTTTGACGATGACGATCAGCGTGTCGGACACTTCCTTGTCCGTGATTTCGTCGATGACGCCGGAGCGCGGCGTGCTCGCGATGAAGGCGGGCGCGGCGCTCAGGTGCGGCCCGAACGCCTTCGATCCGACCGATAGCGCCGTGAGGTAATAGTCGGCGTCGCCGGCCACGGTGACGGGAAGGCTCGCTCTGAATGCCGCCATCAGCAACGCGTTGCGATAGCCGTGCTCGCGCGGGCGAATCTGCGCGCAATGGTACGAGCCGTCCGTGCTGCGCACGATGTACGCCATGCTCGCGAGCGTATCGGCATCTTCGATCTGAGCGATGCCTCCCGTCCTGACGTCCTCCAGCAGGCGCCAGGTGGCGTCAATGGAAGGAAGTCGCGGGGCGCCGGGCAGTGCGGCCGAAATGTCGGTGATATTGTGGCTCGCGTCTCCGGTCATCGTGACAGAAAGCCCGGATTCGAGTGCCATCAGCAGAACCGAATTACGATCGGGGTATTCCCGATAATCCAGTTGCGCGCAATATAGCGATTCACTCTCGGTTTTAAGTACGTAAATAACATTATCGGGCGATACCGATTGAATGACGCGAATAATGACGCCGGTTCGGGTGTCAGTCAGGAAATAATCCGCGGACGCCTGCGATGGCGTACTCATTGTGGGCTTGATTCTCATCGCGCTCTACTTCTGTGCTGCTGCGGTTCTTGATTGGCGTCGGTGCCAGGTCGACGCGGTATGGCGGCGCTGCCGGATTCATTCACCCAGCGGCGCGGCCACCGGATTATATTTAAATGGCTATCTTTAGGATATCGGTTAGAAAAAATTATGCGCCGTTGATCGCCGATTGAATTGTCATTTTTTGATTAAGAGCAATCTCAGATAAAAATAAGAAACATCCTATTCGTAGAATAAAGACCCTTGGCTTTTAAATGAGGCGCGCGGTTTTTATCTACTTCCGCATTTCGCAATTCGCATCAGGGAACCCGCGGTCATGCAGACAAGCCGCAGTCGCGCGAGAATGCGACTTCGTGCGCGCCGCCGCCGCCCACACGCACAATCGATCCGCCATGCCGAATACGAACATCGAACTCATCGAGCGTTTCTACCGCGCCTTCGGGAACGTCGACGCCGACGCGATGGCCGCCTGCTACGCACCCGACGTCCGCTTCGAAGACCCTGCCTTTGGCGTGCTCTTCGGCCGTGAAGCGGGCGACATGTGGCGCATGCTGCTGCATCGCGCGCGCGACTTCGCATTGAGCGTCGACGGCATCGAGGCGCTCGGGCAAACCGCGAACGCGACCGCCGTCGTCCGCTACACGTACTCGGCGACGGGCCGGCCCGTCGTCAATGAGATACGCACGCGCTTCACGATCCGCGACGGACTCATCTTCGAACAGACGGACGCCTTCGATCTCTGGCGCTGGAGCCGTCAGGCGCTCGGTCCCGCCGGCTGGTGCTTCGGCTGGACGCCGCGCATGCAGCAGGCCATTCGCCGCAAGGCGCGCCGCGCGCTCGCGGACTATCGCAAGGAGGCGTCGGCATGACGGCGCTCGACCCGGCGCGCTTCGAAGACGAATGGCTCGAAGCGGACGCGCATGGCGGCTTTGCATCGGGGACCGTCGGCACCGCGCGCACGCGTCGCTATCACGCGCTCCTGCTTACGGCGACGCAGCCGCCCGCCGGGCGCGTCGTGCTCGTCAACGGCGTGGAAGCCTGGCTCGATGTCGACGGCGCACGCGTTCCGCTCACGATGCAGCGTTACGCGCCGGACGTGCTGTATCCGGACGCATCGGCGTATCTCGATTCCTTCGATACATCGCCGTGGCCGACCTGGCGTTATCGTATCGGCGAGAACGTGATGGCCATAGCGGAAGTGTTCGTCGCGAAGGAGAGCGGCGAGACCGTGCTGCGCTGGCGTCTCGAAGGCCCGGCGACCCGAGCGGCGCTGCACGTGCGCCCGTTGTTGTCCGGGCGCGATTACCACGCGCTGCATCGCGAGAACGCGTCGTTCAATCTCGATGCGAGCGTCGATGGCGAGCGCGTGCACTGGCGGCCCTATGGCGACCTGCCTGCCATCGGCGCGACGAGCAATGGCGCATACGAACACGCGCCCGACTGGTATCGCAACTTCCTGTATGCGCGCGAACGGGAGCGCGGACTCGACGACATCGAAGACCTTGCGACGCCCGGCGTCTTTCACTTCGATCTCGCGGGCGGCGAAGCGGTGCTGATCCTGCACGCCGATGCCGCCGACGATCCGCCGCGCGAACGCGATGCGCTCGCGCTTGCATCGCAACTCGACGCGCGTGAGCGCGAGCGCCGCGCCGCATTTGGCTCGCGGCTCGCGCGCTCGGCCGATGCCTATGTCGTTGCGCGCAAGAACGGGCGCACGATCATCGCGGGCTTTCCGTGGTTCACCGACTGGGGCCGCGACACGTTCATCTCGATGCGCGGCCTGCTGATCGCTTCGGAACGTCATCAGGATGCCGAATCGATTCTGCTGGAATGGACCGACACGCTCTCCGAAGGCATGCTGCCTAACCGCTTCCCCGATAGCGGCGGCCTGCCCGAATACAACTCCGTCGATGCGTCGCTGTGGTTCGTGATCGCGGCCCACGACTATCTCGCGACCGGCCATGCGCCCGCCGCGACCACGACGCGCCTGCAACGCACCGTCGATGCAATCCTGGAAGGCTATACGCGCGGCACGCGCTTCAACATCGCCGCGGACGAAGACGGCCTCTTGCGCGCGGGCGTCCCCGGCGTGCAACTCACGTGGATGGACGCGAAGGCGGGCGACTGGGTCGTGACGCCGCGCATCGGCAAGCCGGTCGAAGTGCAGGCGCTTTGGATCAACGCGCTGTCGTTCGCGTCGGCGTGGAACCCGCGCTGGCAGCCGATGCGCGATCGCGCGCAGCAGGCGTTCCAGGCGCGCTTCGTCGACCCGCAGACGCACGCGCTCTACGATGTCGTCGATGCCGATCACCAGCCGGGAAAACTCGATCGCTCGATCCGTCCGAATCAGATTTTCGCGGTCGGCGGTTTGCCGCATGTCGTCGTCAATGACGAGGTCGCGCGTGCGGTTATCGCTCAGGTCGAAGCGCACTTGCTGACGCCGCTCGGGCTGCGCACGCTCGCGCCGTCGGACCCGGCGTATCGTTCGCGCTATGCGGGTGGCTTGCTGGATCGCGATGGCGCTTATCACCAGGGCACCGCGTGGCCGTGGCTCATGGGCCCGTTCGTCGAAGCGTGGCTGCGCGTGCACGGCGCAGCGGGCGTGCGCGAGCGCTTTCTCGCGCCGCTTCACGCGCATCTCGAACATTACGGCATCGGCCATATCAGCGAAGTCGCGGATGGCGAAGCGCCGCATACGCCCGGCGGCGCGCCGTTTCAGGCGTGGTCGCTCGCGGAGCTGATGCGCGTCGAGAAGCTGATCGATGGCGCATGATGCATCGTTTGTGCGGGCGCTCGTGGAATCGCGTTAAATTGGGCGTCTTTGACAATCACCCATAGCCGCACCGAGGAACTCCCATGCCGAAGCCGCGCACCGTCAACCAGATTCATACCGTCGAAGGAACGCGGCTGCATGGCGGCGACTGCCCGCGCTGGCAACGCTGGGGGCCGTACCTGAGCGAGCGCCAGTGGGGCACGGTGCGCGAGGACTACAGCGAATTCGGCACCGCATGGGAGTACTTCCCGCACGATCATGCGCGCAGCCGCGCGTATCGCTGGGGCGAGGACGGCATCGCCGGCTTCGGCGACGACAAGCTCAACTGGTGCATCTCGCTCGCGCTCTGGAATGGACGCGATCCGATCCTGAAGGAACGGCTCTTCGGCCTCACGAATCAGGAGGGCAATCACGGCGAGGACGTGAAGGAGCTGTATTTCTACGTCGACGGCACGCCGACGCATTCCTACATGCGCATGCTGTACAAGTATCCGCACGCGCCGTTTCCGTACGCCGATCTCGTCGATGAAAACGCGCGTCGCGGCGCGGACATGCCCGAGTACGAAGTCCTCGATACCGGCGCCTTCGACGACGAACGCTACTTCGACGTGCAGGTGGAATACGCGAAGCACACCGAGGACGATATCGTGATGCGCGTGAGCATCGAGAATCGCGCGAACGAGGCCGCGGTCATCGACGCATTGCCGCAGATCTGGGCGCGCAACACGTGGTCGTGGAAGCCGACGCCGACGAAGCCATCGCTCACGCTCGAATCGGTGCAGGGCGCGACGTATGTGGCGGCGCGGCATCTGGGCCATGAACCGATGGTGGTCACCGCATGGTCGCCGGATGTGCAAGGCGTCGAATGGATGTTCTGCGAGAACGAGACCAACGTGAAGCGCCTGTTCCATTTGGACGGCGCGGGGCCGTTCAAGGACGGCTTCAACGACTACGTGCTGCATGGCGATAAAGACGCGATCCGCCGCGACACGGGCACACGCGCAGCGGCCCGCTTCCGCCTTGAGCTTGCGGCGCATGGGAAGGCGACGGTGTACCTGCGCTGGCGTCCCGAATCCGCGCCGGATAGCGTTCCGCTCGACGCCGATGCTTTATTCGCGCGACGCATCGCGGAAGCGGACGAGTTCTACGGCGCGCTCCAGCACGAGATCGCCGATGCCGACCAGCGGCTCGTGCAGCGGCAGGCGCTCGCGGGCATGCTGTGGTCGAAGCAGTACTATCAGTTCGATGTCACCCGCTGGCTCGACGGCGATCCGCTGCAGCCGAAACCGCCGAAGCAGCGGCGCTTCGGGCGCAACTACGACTGGCGGCACCTGTGCAACGCGGACATCGTGTCGATGCCGGACAAGTGGGAGTATCCGTGGTACGCGTCGTGGGACCTCGCGTTCCATGCGGCGGCGTTTGCGCTGATCGACCCCGAGTTCGCCAAGCGGCAATTGCTGCTGCTGGTGAAGGACCGCTATCAGCATCCGAACGGCCAGTTGCCCGCCTACGAATGGGCGTTCGGCGACGCCAATCCGCCCGTCCATGCGTGGGCGACGTGGCGCGTATATGAGATCGATCGCGCGATCACGGGCGTCGGCGACCGCGATTTTCTGGAGCTGGTGTTCCACAAGCTGCTGCTCAACTTCTCGTGGTGGGTCAACCGCAAGGACGCCGACGACCGCAATATCTTTCAGGGCGGCTTTCTCGGGCTGGATAACGTCGGCATCTTCGATCGCTCGTCGCCGCTGCCGACAGGCGGTCATATCGACCAGGCCGACGGCACCGCGTGGATGGCCGCGTATGCGCTCGACCTGATGCGTATCGCGCTGGAACTGGCGTATGCGAACAAGGTGTTCGTCGATATTGCGGTGAAGTTCTTCGAGCACTTCCTGTATATCGCGGAAGCGGTGAGTTGCGAGGACGGCTGCGATACCGGCCTCTGGGACAGCGAGGACGAATTCTTCTACGACAAGCTGCGCCTGCCCGATGGCTCGAGCGTGCCCATGCGCGTGCGCTCGATCGTCGGCCTGATTCCGCTTTTCGCGGTTCACGTGCTGGAGCCGAGCGTGCATCGCGCGTTGCCGGGCTTGCGCGACCGGCTGCACTGGTTTCTGGAGCATCGGCCGGACTTGTCGCGGCTCGTGTCGCGATGGAACGTCGCGGGGCAGGGCAATAGCGTGCTGCTGTCGCTGTTGCGAGGGCATCGCATGAAAGCGCTTCTGAAGCGCATGCTCGACGAAACCGAGTTCCTCTCCGATCACGGCGTGCGCGCGCTTTCGCGTGTCCATCTCGACGAGCCGTTCGTCTTCTATCACAACAGCGAGAGCTTCAGCGTGCAGTATCAGCCCGGCGAATCGACGTCGCGCGTGTTCGGCGGCAACTCGAACTGGCGCGGGCCGGTGTGGATGCCGGTGAACTATCTGCTGATCGAATCGATTCTCGAATTTCACCGCTATTACGGCGACGATTTTCGCGTGGAGTATCCGACCGGCTCGGGAAAGACGTTCTCGCTTGCCCAAATTGCCGATGAACTCGCGCGTCGCGTGACCACGCTGTTTCTGCTCGACAAGAACGGCGAGCGGCCCGTGATGGGCGCGTATCCGTTGCTGCAGGCCGATCCCCGCTCCCGCGATCTCGTGCTGTTCCACGAGTATTTCCACGGCGATAACGGCCGTGGCGTAGGCGCGTCGCACCAGACGGGATGGACCGGGCTGGTCGCGCTGCTGCTGCAACCGCGCGCGATGGGACCGTCGGGCGTCGTGCCGCTCGCCGGCGTTGCCGACGCCGATGTGCAGGAGTTCGCGGGCGCGAAATGAGCCGCGTAAAAGCGGCGCTTCACCGAGAAGTCAAGAGCCAAACCTGTAGTCTACTGTTCGGACAAATCCGATTCCTCTGCTGTCTCCTTCTGCGTAAGTTGTGCGGACACAAACTTGCAGCAGTTTGGAGAAGAAAATGAACGGAATCGCAGGCATGCAGGGCTTGGGACAGTACAACGCATCGCGCGGGAACGGCTTCGCCTGTTTGCGCCGCCGCACCGAGCACGAGGAATCGCCCCCGTTCGGGCTCGTCATGCTGGTGTTCCTCGTGGCGATGGCGGGCGGCGTCTACGTGAGTTGCACGCTCGACAACCTCGCGTTCGGGTGGATTGCGTGCGTCGGCATTCTGGCGGCGCTCGGCGCGGTCGTCGACCGATTCTTCTGCGGCGCCGCCGCGCTCGAACGCCGCCTCAGCGCGCGGTCACGGGCGCGTCAACAGGCGGTCTGCAAAACCACGCTCAAGTGCAGCCTCAGGCGGCAAAGGCTCGACTGGCAGAGCGCAACAACACGGGAATGGACTTCGATGTCGGCGTACCGGCGCCATCCGCAACGGACGCGAGCGGCACGAGCGGATTCGTCTCGGGATAGTACGCGCCAAGACAGCCACTCGGAATGTCATACTCGACCAGCGTAAAGCCCTCGACGCGGCGCTCCACGCCGTCATCCCATACGCTCGTGATATCGACGAGTTCGCCCGGCTCGAAGCCGAGCATGTCGATATCCTCACGATTGGCGAACAGCACGCGGCGCTGGCCATAGACGCCACGGTAACGGTCGTCGAGGCCGTAGATCGTCGTGTTGTACTGATCGTGCGAGCGCGTCGTCATCAGCGTCAGGAGGCGCTCGCCGTGCAGCGCGCGGGCGCGGTGAATCGGCGTATCCACCGCGATTGCATGCACGATGAACTGCGCCTTGCCGCTCGGCGTCTTCCATACGCGGTCGCGCGACGCCACGCCGAGATGAAAGCCCCCCGGCTGCCTCAGGCGCTCGTTGTAATTCTCGAATCCGTCGATCACTTTCTCGATGCCGTCGCGAATCATCGCGTAGTCGTCTGCATGCGCGAGCCAGTCGACCTTGCCGCTGCCGAGCGTCGCGTGCGCCATGCGCGCGACGATCGCCACTTCGCTCAGCAGGTTCGGTGACGCCGGCTTGTTCATGCCGTAGGATATGTGCACCATGCTCATCGAATCCTCGACGCTCACGCCTTGCGCCACGCCGTTCTGCATGTCGATTTCGGTGCGGCCGAGCGTCGGCAGAATGAGCGCGTCGCGGCCATGCACGAGATGGCTGCGGTTGAGCTTCGTCGTGATGTGCACGGTGAGGTCGCAAGCGCGCATCGCTTGCCAGGTGCGCGGCGTGTCGGGCGTCGCGATCGAAAAATTCCCGCCCAGACCGATGAACACTTTCACGCGGCCATCGAGCATCGCGTGAATGGTTTCTACGACGTCGTAGCCGTGCTCGCGCGGCGGCTCGAAATCGTAGGCTGCGCCGAGGCGATCGAGAAACGCCTGCGTCGGCTTTTCCTCGATACCGACCGTGCGATCGCCCTGCACGTTCGAATGCCCGCGCACCGGGCACAGGCCCGCGCCGCGCCGGCCGATGTTCCCGCGCATCATCATCAGGTTCGAGAGCAACTGAACCGTCGGTACCGAGTTCTTGTGCTGCGTGAGACCCATGCCCCACGTCGCGATCACCGCGCGGCCGTTCGCGTAGATATCGGCGAGGCGGAGAATCTCGTCCATCGGCACGCCGGATTCCGCGACGATCATGTCCCAGCTTTCCGCGCGCAGATCCGCGGCGAAGGCGTCGAAGCCAACGGTATGTTGCGCGATGAATTCGACGTCGATCACCCGCTCGCCGCCCGCGATGCACGCCGCGTCGTCGAGTTCGATCACGCGCTTGGCGACGCCCTTGATCAGCGCGAAATCGCCGCCGACTTTCGGGCGGATGAACACCGAGCTGATTTTCACGCCCTTGGGCTTCAGCATGTCGAGCGTGTGCTGCGGGCTGGCGAAGCGCTCGAGGCCGCGCTCCTTGAGCGGGTTGATCGATACGATCGTCGCGCCGCGCTTCGCGCATTCGCGCAACTCGCCGAGCATGCGCGGATGGTTCGTCGCCGGATTCTGGCCGAAGAGCAAGAGCGTGTCGGCGTGCTCGAAATCGTCGAGCGTGACCGTGCCCTTGCCGATGCCGACCGTATGCGGCAGGCCGCGACTGGTTGCTTCGTGGCACATGTTGGAGCAGTCGGGAAAGTTGTTCGTCCCGTACATGCGCACGAATAACTGATACAGGAACGCGGCTTCGTTGCTGGCGCGGCCCGACGTATAGAACGCGGCGCGATCCGGGTCGTCCAGCTTCTTCAGGTGCGATGCGATCAGTTCGAACGCCGCGTCCCACTCGATCGGCACATAGCGGTCGCGTTTCGCGTCGTAGACGAGCGGATCGGTCAGGCGGCCGTGCTGCTCCAGCTCGTAGTCCGACTGCGCCATCAGCGACGACACCGTGTGCTCCTCGAAGAAAGCCGGCGTGACGCGCTTGGCCGTGGCTTCAGCGGCAACCGCTTTCACCCCGTTCTCGCAAAATTCGAACGTCGATGCATGCTGGCGATCAGGCCACGCGCAACCGGGGCAATCGAAACCATCGGGCTGATTCTGCTTGAACAGCGTGCGGTAGTTGCCACCCGACACCTTTTCCTTCACGAGGTTGATGGCGACCTGCTTGAGCGCGCCCCAGCCAGCGGCGGGGTGATGGTACGGTTCGATGCGCGGTTCGGGCTTCTTCATGGCGAGGGGCGACGGCTTAATGAGACGATGGGTCACAGCGTACTGTGTTCCGAATCGAAGGCGGCGCACAGAAAACCAGAAATGAGAGGAGCACAGTTGCGGCGATTTGCCCTAGACTTGCGCTTGATCCCGCCGAAAAACGCGCTCAGTGAACCTCTACGAACGACTCGCCGATGAAATCGAAGCCGCTGTGCGGCGCGGCGTGTTCACGCCGGGAGAGCGCATTGCGTCGGTGAGACAGGCGAGCCAGCAGCACGGCGTGAGCATCAAGACCGTGCTGCATGCGTATGCGCTGCTGGAAAGCCGCGGCATTCTCGAGACGCGGCCGCAGTCGGGCTATTTCGTACGCGCGAAGCCGGGCGCACGCGTGACAGGCCGCAACGGAGCCGCCGAGCCCGGCGCGATCGCGGTCGCGTCGGAAGTCGACGTGAGCCGCCTCGTGCTGTCGACGTTGCGCAGCATCCGCGCGCACGACGCCGTGCCGTTCGGCTCGCCGTATCCCGATACCGAGCCGTTCCCGTGGCGTCGCATCAATCAGTACGCGAACGCCATTGCGCGGCGGCATGCAAGCTGGAATTTGATCGACGACCTGCCGCCGGGCAATCCGGAGCTGATCCGCCAAATCGCGCGGCGCTATGCGGAGACGGGCGTTCCCGTCGATCCCGGCGAGATCGTCATCACGGTCGGCGCGACGGAAGCGATCAACCTGAGCCTGCAGGCCGTCGCGAAGCCGGGCGATACGGTCGCCGTCGAATCGCCGACGTTCTACGCGATGCTTCACGCAATCGAGCGCCTCGGCATGCGCGCGATCGAAGTGCCGACGCATCCCGCCGATGGCATCGACATCGACGCGCTCGCGCAGATCATCGGCGAGGGAAAAATCGCGGCGTGCATGGTGATGCCGAACTTCCAGAACCCGCTCGGCTTTCAGATGCCGGACGCGCGCAAGCGCCGGCTCGTGGAATTGCTGTCGACGCACGATATTCCGGTGATCGAAAACGACGTCTACCAAGAGCTGCATTTCGGCGATGCGCGGCCTTCGACCCTCAAGAACTACGATACGAAAGGCATCGTGCTGCACTGCGCGTCGTTCTCTAAGAGCCTGACGGCGTCGTATCGCATCGGCTGGGCGATGCCGGGGCGTTTCCGCGCGCACGTCGAGAAGCTGAAGTTTCTCAACACGCTGACGACGCCCTCCGTGCCGCAAGTGGCCGTCGCGGACTATCTGCGTCAGGATGGCTTCGACCGGCATTTGCGGCGCGTGCGCAAGCTGTATCGGCAGCAGGCGCGCATCATGATCGCGATGGTGGAGCGGTTCTTTCCGGTGGGCACGCGCACGTCCGCGCCGCAGGGCGGTTACGTGCTGTGGGTGGAATTGCCGGATCGCGTCGATTCGATGCTGCTGTATCGCGCGGCGCTCGCGGAAGGCATCACGGTCGGGCCGGGCTATATGTTTTCGACGCGCAACGCCTTCAGCCATTACATCCGGCTCAACTACAGCTATCCGTGGACGCCGCAGCGCGAGGCGGCGCTGCAACGGCTCGGGCAACTCGTCGGGGAACTGGACGCCCGCGCGAACGGAGCAAGAACATGAACGATGAAATTGATCCGGCGCTCGTCGCCGTTCTCGCGCAATTGTGGCGCGCGAAGCAGGAGTCGCCGGGGCGCGCGTGGTCGCTGGCGAGGCTGGCGAAGCAGTCCGCCTTGCCGATGAGCGCGCTGCGCCGTCAAATGACTGCGCTCGCCGATGCGCGGCTGGTCGAAGTGCAAACGGGCGAAGAGGGCGCGGGTTCGGCCTGGCTGACCGCCGATGGCGAGGCGCTTTGCAGTGAAATTTTCGGAGACGACGAGTGACTCGCGATCCAAACGCTCAGCCGCAGCCGGTCGCCGTGGCTGTCCGTCCATACTTCATCGGCGCCTCGCGCGGCCGAAGCAAGAAAACGCTGCGTGCCGAGTGGCCGCCGCTTCGCTAACGACATCGCTACCCCGTTGGACATCCACATCACCCTGCACGGCCGGCGCGACCTGACCGGCCAGATTTACGGTCAGTTGCGCGCCGGCATCATCGAAGGACGGCTCGCCGCGAACGCGCGCCTGCCGTCCACGCGCGATCTCGCCGCGCAGCTCGGCGTTTCCCGGAAAACGACGCTCGAAGTCTTCGATCGCCTCATCGCGGAAGGCTTCCTGCGCACGCGCGCCGGAGACGGCACGTTCGTCGCCGATGGCCTCGCGCGGCTGCCCGGCGCACGCCCCGATCCGGCGTCGGCGCGCGCCCGGGCCGCCGGCATCTGGCGCGCGATGCCCGAGCGCATGGCCATGCCGATGCCGCCCGCGGGCGTCACGCTCGATTGCGACTTCAAGGGCGGCGTCACCGATAAGACGCTATTTCCCTTCGATGCCTGGCGCCGCTGCCTGAATCAGGCGCTGCGCACGCAGGCGCGGGCGGGCGGCGGCGTGGCGTCGTATCGCGATCCGGCGGGCGAGCAGGAACTGCGGCTCGGCATCGCGCGGTATCTCGGCTTCAGCCGCGCGGTGGCGTGCAACTGGCAGGACGTCATCGTGACGCAAGGGGCGCAGCAGGCGCTCGACCTGCTGGCGCGCGTGGTCATCCAGCCGGGCGATGTCGTCGCGGTCGAAGAACCGGGCTATCCGCCCGCGCGGGCGCTGTTCGCGGCGCTGGGCGCACGGATCGCGCATGTGCCGGTGGATGGCGAGGGTATCGTCGTCGGCAGGCTGCCGCGCAATGCGCGGCTCGTCTACGTGACGCCGTCGCATCAGTTTCCGCTCGGCATGCCGATGAGCCTCGACCGGCGCGTCGAATTGCTCGAATGGGCGAGCAAGCGCGGCGCGGTGATTGTCGAGGACGATTACGACGGCGAGTTCCGCTTCGAAGGACGGCCAGTGGAATCGCTGAAGAGTCTGGATCGCGCGGGACTCGTCGCCTACGTCGGCACGTTTTCCAAGACGCTGTTCCCGGATTTGCGGATCGGCTATGCCGTGCCGCCGGCGACACTTCGCGAGCCGCTCTGGAACGCGAAGCAGATCGCCGATTGCCATAGCTGCATGCTGACGCAAACCGCGCTCGGCGCTTTCATGCTCGACGGCGAATACGCGAAACATCTGCGCCGCATGCACAAGGCGTATGCGCAGCGGCGCACGGCCTTGCTCGACCACTTGACGGGCGATCTCGCGCCCCTGTTCGAACCGTTACCCGCGATGGCGGGCATTCACCTCGTCGCGCGGCTTCGGGATGAGTGGCAAGAGGAGCGCGTCGTCGCGGCGGCGCGGGAGGCGTCGGTCGGGCTTTACGGCATTCGCCCGTTCTATGCGGGTCAGGCGCGCGAGCAGGGCATGCTGTTCGGATACGGCGGGACGAGCGTGGAGACGATCGAGCGCGGCATGGCGCGTCTTGCCGCGCTCATGCCGTCGCTTCGCGGATGACCGCGCGTCACTGGTCGTCGCACAGCAGCAGCAGCTTTTCCTGACCGGTGCACGTCGATTTCTTCTTGCCCGCGGCGGCGTCCGTGCCGCGTGTGGACACCGTCTGCGCCGATCCTGGCGACTTGCCCGCCGCCGTGCGCCGCGCGATGCACTGGCGCAAGTGCTTTTCCATCGGCGGATAGTACTTCCAGCCGCGCGTGAGCGGCGGGAGTTCGAGACGCACCTGTTTCCACTTCGGATGACCGCTCGCCTGCAGCGTGTCGAAGTTCGTGCAGAGCGAATCGGCGAACTTCGACAGCGCGCCGACCGTGCCGCGCAAGCCGTAGTCGTAGGTGACGAGAAACGCCTTCACGGTGAGCGTCGGCGTGTCTTCCTGAATCCAGTTCGGATAGCTCGTCGTGCGGATGGTCGCGGGGAAGTACGTCTGCTTCGCTTTCGCCGTCTCCGGCGCGGCGGGATCGAGGCGCAGCAGCTTGATCTGCTGCAGCAACTCCGGATTCATGTCCTGAAACAGCTTGGCAGGCTGGCCCGCCACGATCACCGCGACGTCGATCTTGCGCACGATCAGCTTCGCGAGCGCGTCTTCGTTGTTGTAGTGCTGCTCGTTCGCCTCGGGGACCGGCTCGCCGAACATCAGCCGGTAGAGCGTTTCCGCCGATTGCGCCGTCCCGCTGCCAATCGGCCCGACGCTGATGTTCTTGCCCTTGATCTCGTTGATGGTCTTGAGCGGCGAATCCGAGCGCACGACGAAGTAAATTTCTTCGTCGTACAGCGGCATGATGAGGCGCAGCGGCTGAATGATCCTGCCGGCGTCCGCGTTGCCCGAAGCGGCCATGTCGAGATACGCCTGATACACGTCCGACTGCACCAGGGCGAACTTGACGCCCGGCTCGTAACGCATGCGCTGCACGTTTTCCGCCGATCCCTTCGACGGCAGCACTTCCAGATCGATGCCCGCCGGCTCGGCGACGTACTTCGACAGATCCTGGCCGATCTGGATATACGTGCCGCGTTCCTGGCCCGTCGTGATCTTGTAAGGCACGGGTTCGGCGTGACTCAGGCTCGCCGCGCCGGCGAGCCCGATGACGGCACAGAGAGCGAGCGCACCCCGCGCGGCATTGCGCATGAAACTGGTCGAGACCATGGTTGACCCTTGAGTCGAGTTGGACGGGTTCTTCGAAACACGCGCGATGCGGCTGCATCGCGCGAAAGGCGGTCATGCGCTGATTGCGCGGGCGGTCTAGCGCGCGGGTTTGGGCGCGGCGTCGGTGCTGCTCCAGCCGTATTGCTTGATCGCGCGTTCGACGTCGTCGCTCTTGTCGGCGTCGAAGCGCGCCGTCACCGTCGATGCGGCGGACGTGCCCGCCGCCCGCACGCCGGTACTGGCGACGGGCGTCGTCGGGGCGAGCGTGGCAGCGACGGCCGTCTGCACGGTCGCGACGGGCCTGACGGCAGGCGCGGCGCTCGACGTCGCGGACAGCGGCGCGTGCGATACGGCGGGTTGCGCCAGGGCTTGCACCGCTGTTTGCGTCGTAGCCAGCGTCGATGCTTGCGTGGCAACGGGCGGCGCGGATGACTGCGCGCCGGCGGGCGTCGAGTGTTGTGCCGGCGCAGGGGCAGGCGTAGGCGAGGGAGCCGGAGCCGGGCGCGGCGTCGGCGCGACATACATGCCGTTTGGCGCGGCGGGCGCGACGTACATGTCGGTGGGCGCACTCGGCGCCACGTACATGCCGTTCTGCGCGCTCGGCGCGACATACAGGCCGTTGCCCGGCGCGGCTTGCGCCGGTGCGGGCCTGGCGGTTTCGACGGCGGTCACGGTCGATGTCGCCGCCGGTTTCGACGGCGCGGCAGCCGTCGCAGCGGGCGCGGAGGCGAACGCGGGCGTCGGCGGAACGATGGTCGCGGCCACGACCGCATTTGTCGCCGCTTGCGCACGCGCGATCTTTTCCGCTCGCGACAAATACCCGGTCTCGGCGCGGGCTTCGTCGAGGGCGGCCTGGCGCGCGGCTGCCGCGGCGGCGGTTGCGCTCGTTGCGCGTTGTGTCGTGTGCCGTTCCGGGGCCGGTTTCGCTGCCGCGACGGCGGCGGACGGTGCCGGCGTTGCTGCAGCCGGCGTTGCCGGAGCAGCAGCCACCGCCGCCGATGCAACGTTTGCCGGAGCAGGCGCCGGAACGGGAGCGGGAGCAGGTGCCGGCGCAACCGCCACCGCGCCCGTCGCGGCAGCCGGGTTCGCCGTGTTGTCAGCGGTGTTGGCAGCGCGTGCCTTGCCGCCCTGCGGCGATCCGGCGAGCCAGCCCGCATGGGTGATGACGCGTTCGAGCATCGCCTGCGATTCGGTGTTGCTGCCGTCGAGCGCCAGCGCCTCCGCCGCATTCTGCTGCACGCACGCCCACGCGGACGTCCGCTCGCACGCGCGAGCCAGTTGCAGCGCGGCGTCGCGTTGCAGTTCGCGGTTGGCCAGTTCCTCCTTCAGCGCGTCGAACTCGGGACGCGCCTGCTGCTGCGCGGGGAGTGCCTTCAGACGGGCGCGCGCCGCCGTGAGGTCGCGCCGGTCCAGCGCCATGCGCGCGGCGTACAGCGGATCGTCGGGCGCGATGACGCGCGCGCTGTCCTGCGCCGTCTGAACTTGCGGCTTCGGCGTGGCGGGAAGGGCCGACTCGGCGGGCGCATCGGTTGCGCCGCGGCCGAATGCGCCGAATTTCGGATCGATGGTGCCGGACGCGCTCAGTTCGGTCGTAGGCGCGGGCTGCTCGTCCGATGCTTGCCGCACCAGGGCGATTGCGCCTGCCGCCACCGCCAGCGCGCACGCGCCCGCGATGACCGTCTTCCTGCGGTCCCAGTTGCCGGAGCCGGGCAGCCCGTCGGGGTCGTTGCTCGGGTCCGCGTAGGCGTTGCGCGCGGATTCCTCGGCCCGCTTCGCCCTGTGGTCGGCCGCCCGCTGGGCGATGCGCTCGCTCGCGCGCTTCGGGTCCCAGCGCCCGGCCCAGGCGGAATACGGTGCGTCGTCGTCGCCGGTTTCGATCGGACCGGAAGCCGCCGCCGATGCCAGCGGCGTCGACGCCTGCTGCTCGAACATGTTCGCGCGCGGCCGTGCTTCCCCCGGCCCCCGTTTGTGGCCGAAAGCCGCGCTGCGGTCCGCGCCGCAGTTGGGGCAACTGTCGGCGCTTTTGCGCATCGTGCTGCCGCAGCGCTGGCAGACGACGGAAAACATGGATGCGGGAAACGTCAAACGCGTGGTCATGCTAAAAGCCCTCGAAGGACATATGCGATAACGTGGCCTCGGCGCGGCCCCGCGCGTGACACGCGGGGAGACGCCGCAGCAATCCTTCGTATTGTTTACCCGTGCGAAAACTCGCTAACGGGAGCGACATCTGAATATGGTTCAACCGTTTGCGGACGTCAATTGCATTTCGCACCTAGATTCGGGCGTCTCGATGCGAGCGCCGGCGCATGGCGCGCCCAATCCGGATCGCGGCGCGTGGCCCTTGTCCCGGTGCGAAAACGCCGGATCGCTGCGGGCGCGGCCCGTCGCTACGCTTCGTAAGCGGCGGGCGATGCGCGCAGCGCCACGCTTCAGTCTCACTGTTTGCGACATTTTGCGCGGGGCGGCGGTTTTGAGACGCCATTCTTTAGCCGATAACCGACAAGGCCGACCGGCCGCTCGATAACCCACTGATGCAGAAGCGCTTACCGCGTGGACCGCCTTTGGCTTGCGCGTCCGGCGGCGCGTCGGCGTGAATTTCGTTAGGGTGACGAAATAATCGCCCGCGAGCCGAAAACAAAAAACGCCCCCGAAGGGGCGTCCTGTGAGACGGTGCTTCGATCAGCTCGCGAGTTGCAGCTTGCCGTCGATACGGCGATTCAGCCCCAGCGGATTGTCGATCTTCAGCGCGTCGGGCAGCAGCGCTTCCGGCAGGTCCTGATAGCTCACCGGGCGCAGGAAGCGGTCGATCGCCAGGCTGCCGACCGACGTCGAACGGCCATCGGCCGTCGACGGGTACGGGCCGCCGTGGACCATCGCGTGACCGACTTCCACGCCGGTGCCGAAGCCGTTCACCAGAATGCGGCCGGTGCGGCGTTCCAGCGCCGGCAGGAAGCTGCGCGCATCGGCGTAATCGGCTTCATCGATATGCAGCGCGGACGTCAACTGGCCTTCCAGCGATTCGATCAGCTCGCGCATCGACGCAAGATCCGGGCAACGCACGACCAGCGACGACGCGCCAAAAATCTCTTCCTGCAGCTCGTGGTTCTTGCGAAACGCATCCGCCGTAGTCACGAACAGCGCCGACTGGCCCTGATGGCCGCTCTTGGCTTCGAGGCCGCGCGCGGCGATCGTCACGTCGGCGTGGGAAGCGGCCTTGTCGATCGAGCTTTCGTAGGTCTTGTGGATGCCCGGCGTGAGCATCGTCTGCGCGCTGGTTTCCTTCAGCGCCGCCGATGCCGCTGCGATGAACGCGTCGAGGTCGGGACCGTCGACGGCCAGCACGAGGCCGGGATTCGTGCAGAACTGGCCCGCGCCCAGCACGAGCGACTGCACGAACGCCTTGCCGATGGCTTCGCCACGGTTTTTCAGCGCGTTCGGGAACAGCACGACCGGGTTGATGCTGCTCATTTCCGCGTAGACCGGGATCGGTTCGGTGCGGGCCGCGGCGAGCTTCATCAGCGCCGTGCCGCCGCCGCGCGAACCGGTGAAGCCGGCCGCCTTGATGCGGTTGTCCTTGACCAGGCCCTGGCCGATATCGCGGCCGCTGTCGAACAGCAGCGAGAACGTGCCTTCCGGCAGGCCGCAATCCTTCACGGCCTTCTGCACCGCGCGGCCGACGAGTTCCGCCGTGCCCGGATGCGCCGAGTGCGCCTTCACGATGACCGGGCAACCCGCGGCCAGCGCCGATGCCGTATCGCCGCCGGCAACCGAGAACGCCAGCGGGAAGTTGCTCGCGCCGAACACGGCGACCGGGCCGAGGCCGATGTAGCGCAGGCGCAGATCGACGCGCGGCAGCGGCTTGCGCTCGGGCTGCGGCGGGTCGATGCGCACGCCGAGGTAATCGCCGTTGCGGACCACTTCAGCGAACATGCGCAACTGGCCGACCGTGCGGCCACGCTCGCCTTCGAGACGCGGACGCGGCAGGCCGCTTTCGATCATGCAGCGCTCGATCAGGTCGTCGCCGATATCGAGGATGTTCTGCGCGATCGCTTCTAGAAACTTCGCGCGTGCTTCCGGCGCGGTTTCGCGATACACGTCGAATGCAGACCAGGCGAGCGCGCACGCGCGGTCGAGGTCGTCGAGGGTCGCGCCGCCGAAAGCCGGTTCGATAGCCGCGCCCGTCGATGCGTTGACGGCCTTGATGGAGCCGTTCGCGCCATAGACGGATTGCTGGCCGATGAGCAGATTGCCTGTGAGTTGCATGTTGTCTCGTCTCTCTTGTGAATGGTTCGCCGACTCGTATGATGTGTGACGAGCAGGGCGCTGTCCTGACTATACGGCGCTAGGACGCCGCCTGTATAGTGAAACCTTTCCATCGCATGATCGCTTTTCGGAATCACCCGCAGCGCCGCATGATGAAAAGTTCGCTCGATATTCTGATGTCCCGGCTGCGCATGAAGCAGCTTCAATTGCTGATCGCGCTCGACGAGCACAAGTCGCTGCACAAGGCGTCCAGCGCAATGGCGATGACCCAATCCGCCGCGAGCAAGGCGCTCGCGGAACTCGAATCGATGCTCGAAGCGCCGCTTTTCGAGCGCGCGAAGAGCGGGCTGATTCCGAATCCGTTCGGCCGCTGCGTGATCCGCTACGCGCGCGTGCTCGCCGCCGACCTCAACGCGCTGTGCCAGGAAGTCGCGCAGATTCGTGCGGGCACGGGCGGGCGGCTGTCGGTCGGCACGATCATGGGCGCGGTGCCGGGCATCGTCGCGCCGATCGTCAACAAGATGCACGCGAAGCATCCGGACCTCGCGATCGAGATCATCGAGGACACGAGCGCCAACATGCTTGTGATGCTGGACGATGGCCGTGTCGACCTCGTGATCGGGCGCGCGAGCGTGTCGGATCAGCCATCGAAGTATCACTATCAGCCGCTCACCGACGAGCCGCTCAGCATCGTCGTCGGGCGAAGTCATGCGGAGCCGGGCGTGAACGAGATCGGTTTCGCGGAACTGGCGAATCATCGCTGGGTGACGTATCCCAGCTATCTGCCGATGAGCGCGCTGCTCGAGCGCGAACTCGACCTGGCCGGCCTGCCGATGCCCGCCAATCCCATCTCGACGGCGTCGCCGCTCGTCACCGTGACGTTGCTGCAGGAGAGTCCCGAACTGGTGTCGATTCTGCCCGCGAGCGTCGCGCGCGTGTTCGAGCGGCACGGCATGCTGCGCGTCTTGCCCGTGCGCATGAAATCGAAGTCGCAGACGTACGGTGTCGTCACGCGAAAGGGCGGCGAGTTGTCGCCGGCGGCGCGGCAGTTCGTGCAGATGCTGCGCGAAACCGGCCGTCCGCAATGAGCGTTGTCACCGCGTCGCGACGATGAACAGGCGCGGAAACGGCAGCAGCACGGAACCGTCGTCCAGCACGGTGTAAGCGGAGGCCAGGGCGGAGCGGTATTGATTCAGAAATTCCGCCTGTTCGCCCGCGTCGAGCTTCGCCAGGAAGGGCCGCAATGCGCTGCCCTTGAACCATTCGACGACCGCGTCGATCCCGCCGTCGAGCGCGTGGTGATATGTCGTTCGCCACACATCGACGCGCGTGCAATGCGGCTTCAACAGCCGGTAATACCACTCAGCCGAAAAGCGCGCGGTGCGTTCGACACCCTGCAGCCGTTCACGCCATCGCGCGTCCGACGCCACTTCGCGCATCAGAACATGAGCGGGCTCGTCGAGGTTGTCGGGCATCTGGATGGCGAGCCGTCCGTTGGGCGCGAGTTTATCGACGAGGCGTGGCAGCAGCATGTCGTGACCCGGCACCCACTGCAGCGACGCATTCGCGAGGATCAGATCGCACGGTCCGGCGTCGTGCCACGCAGCGATATCCGCAAGCTCGAATGTGACGCGGGGCAGGCGTTTGCGCGCGGCGTCGATCATGTCCTGCGAATTGTCGATGCCGATGACGCTCGCCTCGGGCGCATACGCGATGAGCGCTTCGGTTGAATTGCCGGGACCGCAGCCGAGGTCGACCGCTATACGAATGGGCGCGCCTTGCGCACCGTTGAGAAGATCGCGCACGGGCCGCGTGCGTTCGGCTTCGAACAGACTGTACTGCTTCGCTTGCCAGCCGGAAGCTGTCGTCATGGCTGCTCCTGCCATCGTGTCCGCGTAAAGAATACCGCTACCGCCGCGATCAAGAAAAACAATGCCCGAACAGCACGGTCGGACATGCTCCGCGCGCGATGTGTCGGCCTATACTGCCGTGGTGTTTGAAGCGGCATGCGGTCGAATCGACCTTTGTTGCCGCATAACAGATCAGCGTCATGCGCGCCCTCTCCGGCGCACAGCAATCGGAGCATCGCACATGAGCGACACCCCAGCCGGCGGCATGAGCGGTCTCGTGGCCGCGCTGCGCCACCGGCAAACCGAACTCACCGAACGATGGATGACTCTCGTGTTCGGCGATTCCGAAGTCGAACACGCGGACCAGCTCACGTACCGCCAGCTTGCGGATCATTTGCCGAGCATCTTCGATGAAATCTGCTCGGTGCTCGAGTCGCCCGGCGCGGTCGATAGCGCACGCTCGCTCGAAGCCGACGCGCGGCTGCATGGGCAATGGCGCTTGCAGCAGGGCTATCGCCTCGACGAGCTGGTGCGCGAGCTCGACGCTTTCCGGCAGGTGTTGCTGTCGGCCATCGGCGAATATGCGGCGACTCACGACGACTTGTCCCGCACCGACGAGGAGCACGCGCGCCTCACGACCGACGAAGTATTGAGCTTCGTCACGCTGACGTCGATCCGCGAAGCCGTGAGCGAGCGCGATCGCAAGATCGACGAATACACCGGCATGCTCGAGCACGCGAATCACGAACTGACGCTGCGCCAGAAGCTGATCAGCGAGCTATACGAAACGCGCATGCAAATCACACGGCGCGTCGCGCACGACCTCCGCAATTTCCTGAATGTTTTCTCGACGGCGCTGCAACTGGCGGCGCGCTCGCCGACCCGGCGCGATACGGCGCTCGCGCTCGCGAATCGCCAGATCGGCGACATGGCGACGCTCGTCGACGAAATGGTCGAATACTCGAAGGTGCTCAACGACGATTCCATCCTGACGGTCGAATCGGTCGATCTCATCGCCCTTTATGACGAGTTGATGCAGTCGTCGCGCGTGACGGCCGAGGCGAAAGGGCTCACGCTCGTCGGGCATCTGGACGCGGGCTTGAGCGCGGTGGTGTCGAACCGGCTGAAGGTCAAGCAGGTCGCGCTGAACTTGCTGTCGAATGCGATCAAGTACACGACGTCGGGCGAAATCGCACTGTCGATCAGCGTCGCGCCGGGCGATCGCTGGCGTCTGCGCGTCGCCGATACGGGCGTCGGAATCGGCGAGGCGGATCAGGAGCGCGTGTTCGAGGAGTTCGAACGCGCCGCCGCCGACGATATTCCCGGCGCGGGCCTAGGCCTCGCGATCGTCAAGGAACTGTCACGCGCGCTCGATGGCGAACTGCGCTTCCAGTCGTCGAAAGGGTATGGCAGCGTGTTCGAAGTGACGTTTCCACTCGTGCTGGAGCCGAAGTCTTCCAGCACGCCGTGACTTGCATCGGCAAAGGAAGAGGAAAAGAGAAAGGCGAACGGATCGCTCCGTTCGCCTTTTTTATGACTGCGCTTCCGATGCCGCTTACGCAGCCACGGCTTCTTCCTCTTCGACCGATGCGCGGATCAGGTGATCGAACGCGCCCAGCGATGCCTTCGCGCCTTCGCCCACCGCGATCACGATCTGCTTGAACGGCACGGTCGTCACGTCGCCCGCGGCGAACACGCCCGGCACGGACGTCGCGCCCTTCGCATCGACGATGATCTCGCCGTGCTTCGACAACTCCACCGTACCCTTGAGCCATTCGGTGTTCGGCACGAGGCCGATCTGCACGAACACGCCTTCCAGTTCCACGCGATGGCTTTCGCCGTTCACGCGGTCGGTGTAGGTCAGACCGTTGACCTTCTTGCCGTCGCCGGTGATTTCCGTCGTCTGCGCGCTGGTGACGATGGTCACGTTCGCCAGGCTGCGCAGCTTCTTCTGCAGGACCGCGTCGGCACGCAGTTCCGCGCCGAATTCGATCAGCGTCACCGCCGACACCACGCCCGCCAGATCGATCGCCGCTTCGACGCCCGAATTGCCGCCGCCGATCACCGCGACGCGCTTGCCCTTGAACAGCGGGCCGTCGCAGTGCGGGCAGTACGCCACGCCGCGGCCGCGATATTCGCGCTCGCCCGGCACGTTGATTTCACGCCAGCGCGCACCCGTCGCGAGGATGATGGCCTTCGCCTTCAGCACCGCGCCGCTCGCCAGATGCACTTCGTTGATGCGGCCCGGCACCAGCTTTTCGGCGCGCTGCACGTCCATCACGTCGACGTCGTAGCTCTTCACGTGCTGCTCGAGCGCGGTCGCGAACTTCGGTCCTTCGGTTTCCTGCACGGAGATGAAGTTTTCGATCGCCATCGTGTCGAGCACCTGCCCGCCGAAGCGTTCCGCGACGACGCCCGTCGCGATGCCCTTGCGTGCCGAGTAGATCGCCGCAGCCGCACCAGCGGGGCCGCCGCCGACGATCAGCACGTCGAACACCGGCTTCTTTTCCAGTTCCTTCGCCGCGCGGGCCGCCGAACCGCTATCGAGCTTCGCGAGAATTTCCTTCACGCCGCTGCGGCCCTGGCCGAAGCTCTCGCCGTTCAGGAACATCGTCGGCACGGCCATGACCTGGCGTTCCTCGACTTCGTTCTGGAACAGCGCGCCGTCGATCGCGACGTGCTTGATGCGCGGATTGATGATCGCCATCACGTTCAGCGCCTGCACGACTTCCGGGCAGTTCTGGCACGACAGCGAGAAATACGTTTCGAACTGATAGTCGCCATCGAGATTGCGAATCTGCTCGATGGTTGCGTCGTCGAGCTTGATCGGGTGGCCGCCGGTTTGCAGCAGCGCCAGCACGAGCGACGTGAATTCGTGACCCATCGGGATGCCCGCGAACTGGATGCTCGCGGCCTTGCCCGGCTCGCCGATCGTGAACGACGGACGGCGCGCAGCGGCATCCCCTTTCTCGACGACGCTGATCCGCGGGGACAGCGAAGCGATTTCGTCGAGCAGGCTCTTGAGCTCGTGCGACTTGTCGCTGTCGTCGAGGAAGGCGACGAGCTCGATCGGCCGGCTGACCTTTTCCAGATAGGCTTTCAACTGATTCTTGAGGTTGGCGTCCAGCATGGCGTTGTCCGTTCCGTGACGTTGTTCTTGGCGTTCTTGCGACGCGCTCCGGCGCGGCGCAAGGCGCCGTACCGAAGGCGTAGGAGGCGAACCCGCCGCGAGTGATGCGGCGGATTCGTGATGCGCTCGTTGTGAAAACCGAGACTTAGATCTTGCCGATGAGGTCGAGCGACGGCGTCAGCGTTTCAGCGCCCGGCGTCCACTTGGCGGGGCAGACTTCGCCCGGATGCGATGCGACGTATTGCGCAGCCTGCACCTTGCGCAGCAGTTCGCCAGCGTCACGGCCGATGCCGTTGTCGTGCACTTCGCACAGCTTGATCTCGCCTTCCGGGTTGATCACGAACGTGCCGCGCAGTGCCAGGCCTTCTTCTTCGATCAGCACGTCGAAGTTGCGCGAGATCGCGAGCGTCGGGTCGCCAATCATCGGATACTTGATCTTGGCGATGGTTTCCGACGTGTCGTGCCATGCCTTGTGCGTGAAGTGCGTATCCGTCGATACACCGTAGATTTCGACGCCGAGCTTCTTGAATTCTTCGTAACGATCCGCCAGATCGCCCAGTTCGGTCGGGCAAACGAACGTGAAGTCAGCCGGGTAAAACACGAACACGGACCACTTGCCCTTCAGGCTTTCGTCGGTGACGGTCACGAAGTCGCCGTTGTGGTAGGCAGTTGCTTTGAACGGCTTGACTTGACTGTTGATGATCGGCATTACCAGATTCCCCTTGGAGTGGTGTTGAAGAAGTGAGTGAAGTATGAACTAAAACTATCAATCCTTGAAAATGGATTGATTTTATCATTGTAATTGATCCAGGCTATGGCGTCGATTCGTCGCGTTTTCCCTTGAGGCGGCACTGCGCTTGCGTAGCCAGGTAGGCGCTTAATTCACGGAGAGTTTTATGAAGATCGGCATCATTGGAGCAGGCAACATCGGACAGGTTCTCGCTGAACGCTTCACGCAGTCCGGGCACGACGTCAGTATCGCGAACTCACGCGGGCCGGACTCGCTGCGCGATGTCGAGCGGACGACCGGCGCGGTCGCCGTCGAGGCGCGCGATGCGGTGAAGGGCGCGGAAGTCGTCGTCGTGACCATTCCGGAAGCGAAAGTGCCCGGCTTGCCAAAGGACCTGTTCGCGGGCGTGCCGGCGAACGTCGTGGTGATCGACACCGGTAACTACTATCCGCAGCAGCGCGACGGACGTATCGAGCCGATCGAGAAGGGCATGCCGGAAAGCCGCTGGGTCGAGCAGCAGATCGGGCGTCCTGTCGTGAAGGCGTTCAACAATATCTACGCGGCGCATCTGCGCGAGAACGGCAAGCCGGCGGGCGCGGCGGGGCGCATCGCGCTGCCGGTCGCGGGCGACGACGATCGCGCGAAGAGCGTCGTGATGAAACTGATCGACGAAATCGGCTTCGATGCGGTCGATGCCGGCAAGCTCGACGACTCCTGGCGTCAGCAGCCGGCCACGCCCGTCTATACCGCCGATCTCGACGCCGCTGCCCTGCGCGCGGCGCTGCAAAAGGCCGATCCGGTGCGCAAGCCCGAATGGCGCGCAACGGACAACAGTCCCGGCACTTTCGAGAACCCGGCGTGAATCGAGGCCATCAGCGGGGCAACGGGTAAAGCGGACGCGCGCCGTGCGACAATCTGCAAACTTTCCCGATGGGCTTTAACATGACGTGCCGGGTCGAACCCGGCGTCATGGACTCGCTGATTCACTATGAAAACCGTTTCTCCAACGCTTGCCGTGCAGGACACTGATCACCGCTTCGGCGAATGCGCCGAATGCGCGGACGTCGAACTGGTCGCCACCGCCACCATTCCGACGCGTTATGGCACCTTCGGCTCGTATGTCTATCGCGTGAAGGAAACGGATGTCGAGCACATCGCGTTCGTGATGGGCGACGTGAGCAACGGCGACTCCGTGCTCACGCGGCTGCATTCCGAATGCGTGACCGGCGATGTGTTCGGCTCGTATCGCTGCGATTGCGGCGAGCAACTCGATCTGGCGCTGCGCTATATCGCCGCCGAAAATCGCGGCATTCTGCTCTATCTGCGCGGGCATGAAGGGCGCGGCATCGGCCTTGCAAACAAGATTCGCGCTTATGCGCTGCAGGAGCAGGGCCTCGATACCGTCGATGCGAACCTGCACCTTGGCCTGCCCGACGACGCCCGCGAATACGACTCAGCCGCCGCCATCCTGCGCGCGATGAATGTCCGGTCCGTGCGCCTGATGAGCAATAACCCGTCGAAGTTCGATACGCTGCTGCGCCATGACATTCCGGTCAGTGAACGAGTGGCGCTCGCCATCCCGATGCGCGAGGAGAACGAACGCTACATCAAGACGAAGCAGACGCGCTTCGGGCATTACTTCGAAGAGAACGAGTAAGCGTCAGCGCGCGTCGTGGAAGATCACGCCGAGCATGTGCCGCCGGCCAGTGCGCAGGCGGCTGACGCCATGCCGCATGTTCACGCGATACACCCCGCGGGTGCCGTTCACGGGCCGCTGATGCACCGCGAAGAACACCGCGTCGCCTTGCGCCAAGGGCACCACTTCCACGCGGGACTGCATGCGTGGGCGCTGCTCCGTCATCACGAATTCGCCGCCCGTGAACTCGCGTCCGGGCGCGGAAAGCAGAATCGCCATCTGAATCGGAAAAACGTGCTCGCCGTATAAGTCCTGATGCAGGCAGTTGAAGTCGCCGGGGACGTAGCGAAGAAGAAGCGGCGTCGGGCGCGTTTGTCCCGCGCGGTGGCATCGTTCGATGAAGGCCGCATGGTTCTGCGGAAAGCGTACGTCGACGTGCATCGCTTCGTTCCAGCGATTCGCAATCGGCGCGAGATGCGCGTACGCCGCGCCGCGCACGTCGTCGAGCAGCGCGGGTAGCGGATAAGCGAAATACTTGTATTCACCGCGCCCGAAGCTATGCCGCTCCATCACGATGCGGCTGCGGAACAAGGCGTCGTCGTCATACGAGGACGCGAGCGCTGCGCATTCCTCGCTGGACAGCAAGCCCGGCGCAATGGCCGAGCCTTGCAAGCCGAGTTGCGTTTCGATATCCGTCCAGTCGAGCGCATCGACGCGTTCGACGATATCCGCGCCCGCATCGTATGCGAGCGCGTTTCCAGTCACTTTCATGAATGCTCCGGCCGATGTGTGAGTCTCGCCGTCACTGTGCGGCAAAAGCGCGGCTCACACGCTCCGGATCTTGCGGCGTGATTCAGTGCGTCGTCGCGGTCGCGACTTCGGTGATGCGGTTCTGCAACTCGGTCTTGCGCGCTTCGATCTTTGCGCCCAGCTTGACCAGATCGACCCCGGCCTTGCGGATTTCCTTGAACAGTTCGGTTTCCTCTTCTTCGACGTGATGCGTGACGTTTTCCTTCAGCACGCGGAAAGTCGCGTCGAAGCCTTCGTCGCCGGCGCGCAGCTGCGTGAATTTCTCGATCAGCGTCTTCACGAGGAAGTGCTCGACATACGCTTCTTCGACATCGATCTTCTCGTCGTCCTTGCCGAACGCCTCGCGGGCGGCGGGGTAGAGCAGTTCCTCTTCGACGATCGCATGAATCGTCAGCAGTTCGCACGCGCGCTGCACGAGCGTCGACTTGCGTTCGAGATCGTCTTTCGGCGCACGGTCGAACGCGTCGAAAAGCTGTTCGACGGCGCGATGATCGGCGGTGAGGATTTCGAGCGCGTCGCCCGCTTCCGGTTGCCGCAGCGGTTGATCGGTGGTGGACATGGCTTCTCCTTATGTGTGGCCTGGGCTTCTCGCGCGGCAGGCTTTTGGGGTGCCGTTATTCAGCAAGGAGAGTGCCCGCCGCCTCGCGCTCGCGAACGATGTTCACATTCCACCAAATGGGTAAGAGCCGCCGCACTTCGGCGCGGGCGAAACGATCGTCGATCAGGAACAGGACGCCGCGATCTTGCGGCCCGCGAATGACGCGCCCGGCCGCCTGCACCACCTTCTGCAAGCCCGGAAACAGATACGTGTACGCATAGCCTTCACCGAAGGCATCGTGCATGCGCGCTTTCATGTGCTCGTTCACGGGGTTCAGTTGCGGCAGCCCGAGCGTCGCGACGAACGCGCCGATCAGCCGCGTCCCCGGCAGATCGATCGCCTCGCCGAAGGCACCGCCCAGCACCGCGAAGCCAATGCCGCGCCCGTCCGGCTCGAAGCGCGCGAGAAACGCCTGTTGCGCGGCCTCGCTCATCGCGCGGGACTGCTGCCAGCAGGGTATCGACGGATGCCGCTCCGCCACCGCCGACGCGACTTGCGTCAGATAGTCGAAGCTGCTGAAGAAGCTCAGATAATTGCCCGGCGCGCGCGCGTACTGCCCGGCGATCAGATCGGCGATGCGGTCCACGGAGCGCTCGCGATCGCGAAAACGCGTCGATACGTTCGCGATCGCGCGCACGTCGAGCTGGTCCGCGGTGAAAGGCGAATCGACGTCGATGCGCACGGTCGTCGCGGGCAGGCCGAGCATGTCGGCGTAAAAGTGCGCGGGCGTGAGCGTCGCGGAGAACAGCGCAACGCTGTGGGCGCGCGCAAAGCGTGGCGCGAGATGCGGCGCGGGAATTACGTTGCGCAGGCAGAACACGGCGTTGCGTTTGCCGGAAAGCGCGATGTCGAACAGCGAATGCGAGCCGAACCGCTCCGCGATGCGCGTGAACTGCACGGCGTCGAAATAAAAGCGCAGGACATCGGGCGTGAAAACGTCCGGCTGCTCGGCAAGCGTTTCGGTCATCGCGGATACCGCCTGGCCCAGCGCGTTCAGGAATTTGGCGGGCGGATCGTCGTGCGCCGCGTACTCGATGCCCGCCGCGCTCTGCTCGCGGCTCGTGTCGCTGAAAGCGCGCGCCACGCGAGCCAGCGTGCGCTTGAACGCCGGCGGCGCGGTCCGGCGCATCGCGTTGAACGTGGCTTGATCGAGCGTCGCGGAATACATGCCGCGCGCGCGATCGACGAGGTTATGCGCTTCGTCGACGAGCACGGCCACGCGCCAGCGATTCGCCTCCGCCAGCGCAAACAGCATCGCGCTGGTATCGAAGTAATAGTTGTAGTCGCCGACGATCACGTCGCCCCAGCGCGACAATTCCTGGCTCAGATAGTACGGACAGACGGCGTGCTCCCGCGCCACTTCCGCAATCGACGCGCGATGCAGCTGCGCACGTTCGAGCGCAGCGGTGCGCGCCGCCGGCAGGCGATCGTAGAAGCCGCGTGCGAGCGGGCACGAATCGCCGTGACACGAGCGGTCCGGATACTCGCACGCCTTGTCGCGCGCCACCAGTTCGATGACCCGCAGCGGCCGTTGCGTCGACGCGCCGAGTGTCGTCAGCGCATCGAGCGCGAGCTGGCGGCCAGCGCTTTTCGCGGTCAGGAAGAAAATTTTGTCGAGTTGCTGCGCGGGCCACGCCTTCAGCAGCGGAAAGAGCGTGCCGACCGTTTTGCCGATGCCCGTCGGCGCTTCGGCGACGAGGCATCGCCCCGACATGGCCGCGCGATACACGCCTTCGGCTAGCGCGCGCTGTCCGGGGCGAAACGTGGCGTGCGGGAAAGCGAGCGCCGTGAGCGAGGCATCGCGCGCTGTCCGGTGCTGCACTTCCTGCTCCGCCCACGCAATGAACCGCTCGCATTGCGCGTCGAAATGTTCTTTGAGCGCGAGCGCCGATTGCGTCTCGACGAGCACGGTTTCCGTCTGCGCGACGATGTCGAAATAAACGAGCGCGATGTCGATGGATTCCAGCGCGAGCTTGCGGCACATCAGATGCCCGTAGACGCGCGCCTGCGCCCAATGCAGATGCCGATGGTTCTGCGGCATCGATTCCAGCTTCCCGCGATGCGTCTTGATCTCTTCGAGCCGGTTTGATGCGGGATCGTAGCCGTCAGCCCGGCCGCGCACGCGCAGCGGGCCGTAGTCTTCCGACAGCGTGATTTCCTTCTGGTACCCGTCGGGCCTGCGCCCAGTCACGGTCAGGTGACCGGCGACGCCTTCCTGTGCGGTCGGCGTGGGCGTGAAGCGAAGGTCGAGATCGCCTTGCTTCGCAGTGAATTCGCACAGCGCGCGCACGGCGACAGTGTAGGCGGGCTCTGAAACTGTACGCATGTACAGTAGTCTAGCACGCGGAATATTGCGCTCCGGCGACGCGTTTATTGAACGTCGCTAACTTTCGGAGACGGACATGAAGCTCGCAATCATCGTCGCGGCAGTCGTCGCGCTGCTTGGCGGAACGCTCGCGGGGTGTCAGACGGAGGGCGGAGGCGCGTCGTCGAGCCGGTCGTCGTCCGGTAGCGGCGGCGGGGCGTATTAGCGGCGTTTCGCTAGAATGGTCGCTGTCTCGATCATGCGCGAACGGATGAAACGATGGAAACGCCCACGATAAGCAGTTGGCACGCGCACGTTTATTTCGACGCCGCCAGCCGCGACGCCGCGTGGCAACTCAGGGAACTGATCGAGGAGCGGTTCGCGAGCGACGTGCAAAGCGGCGTGTTGCGGCTCGGGCGCTTTCACGAACGGCCGGTCGGGCCGCATCCGCAATGGTCGTTTCAGCTGGCGTTCGGAAGCGAGCGGCTCGCTTCGATGCTCGAATGGCTGGCCGTCAATCACGGCGCGCTGGATATTTTCATGCATCCGAATACCGGCGATGACTTGCGCGATCATCGCGACTCGGCCGTGTGGATAGGCCGCTCGCACGAACTCGTGCTGACGGCCTTTCAACGGTAACGCGTTCTTACTTCTTTGCGCTCGCAGCCTTCGTCGATACCGCGCGAACGGCGGGCGGCGTCGCAGCACTGGCGGTGCTGGCGGCATTCGCTGCGCTCGCTGCATCGTCCTGTGCGGCTTCGACGACCTGGCGCGCAGCGGCGCGTGCGGCTTCATATGCCGAATTCGCGGACTGCGTGGCCGTATCGATAACCTGCTTCCACGCCGACACGACCGCGTTGCTGCCCGGCGCACCGTTGGCGATGCTGTCGACGAACGCCTGAACGTTGCGTTGCGATTTCCCGATCTGATCCTGCGCGGCCTCCATATAGACACCGCGCACGCCCGTCGCAACGTCGGCGACCTGCTGCCAGTACGCTTGCGTACTCTCGGCGTTCGCCTGGAATCGCGCGTTCTGAAGCGCGAAGAATTCTTTCGGATCGCGGACGGAGAAAGCCTTCGTCACGTATTCCTGATGCTCCGCGAGTGCTGTCCTGAAAGTGCGCACATTCAAATCGATGAGCTTTTCAAAGCCTTCGACCGCGCGCGATGCAAGACCGAAACTGACGTCCAATCCTGCCTTCTGCGATGCAAGTAGATTCTCCGGCGCAAGACTGCTCGTGCTCGATTCCATTGAAATGCCTCTTTAAGAAAGTCGGTGAATTTTGCGGTGCAGCGAAGAATCGATTTTTAGAGAAAGTTCCACGCGTGTCAATCGCCATTTCCAATGCTTTATTTTGACGGCGGTATTGCTCTGCCTGATCTCGGTTCAACGGCAGTTAATCGATACAACGCAACCGCGCGTCCTGCTTGCGATTCCACCGAGCGACACGCGGCGCGTACGAACGTTCGATAAACCCTTGACAATAAAGCGTTTTACGTTTGCGGCGGGTAAACACTTAGGGCGGCGGGCACGAGATCCGGTCTATCCCCACTTGACGCTGTGCCCCTATCTTGAAAAATCTCGCACTGCAATAAGTGCATGATTCAACGAAAGAACAGGCTGTCATTCGCTCGTCACTGTTATTTCGTACGATTCGTGGAGCAAATCGAGCCGGCGCTGAACGGCCAAATATATAAATCGAGAGAGTTGAAACAGATGGGCCGACATACCCTCACCATTGGGCACCTTGAACGCAGTCACGACGATAATTCCTTGCGGCGCGCCATGGCTGCGCGCCTCGACCGGGCGATGCAGCGCGCGAACGTCAGTTCCGCCAAAGCCGCGAAATGGGTCGAAGTAAGCGAAGACGACGTGCAATTCTGGCGACGCGGCATTACCGTCCCGCCACTCCACGCTTTTAATCGCATCGCCAGCGCGCTCGATGTCGACGTGCACTGGCTCTGTACTGGCCAGGCTCAGGCGGCGCAAGCATCGCGCTGATTTGCTATACGCGTGCTTCGGGCCGTGCGCAGCGCGCGGCAGCGATCAAACCGCAACCGCCCTGCGGCCGTGCATCAGCACCGTCCCGATACCGCTCGCCGCGATCACGCACATGCCGATCGCCATCCACAGGTCGGGCGCCTGTCCGAAGAGCAGCCAGCTAAAGCACGATGCAAAGGCGAGCTGCGCGTAGGAAAAGGGCGTTAGCACCGATAGCGGCGCGCGGCGCAACGCCTGCAGCATCAGCAACTGGCCGACGGTCGCCATCGTCGCCATGAACGCGACGAGCATCCAGCTTGCGGCAGTCACGCGCGCAATCTCTGGCAACAGTTGCGCCTGATCCGCCCACACGGCCACGCACAGCACGATCGTCGCGACGAGCGCGGTCAGGAAGTTCGTCGTGGCGGCGTCATCGACGCGCGACAGATGGCTCGACACGACCTGGAAGCACGCGAACGAGGTCGCCGAGGCGATCGGAAAAATCACGGTCCACGTGAATCCGCTGCCGCCCGGCCGCACCACCATCAACATGCCGATGAAGCCGATCACGACCATCGCCCACTTGCTGCGCGGCACGTGGTCTTTCAGCACGAGCGCGGCGAGCAGCGTGGAGATGAGCGGCGCGAGCATCGCAAGCGATGTGGTCACGGGAAGCGGCAAATAACGGAGCGCGGCGAAGGTGCAGGCGGAGTTCGTGAGCAGCAGAAGCGCGCGGACGATTTGCAATTTCGCATTGTCGGTGCGAAAGAGGCTGAACGAGCCGCGCCGCGCTTGCCAGACGCCGAGCACGATCATCTGGAAGAGGTAGCGCACCGACAGCAGTGCGATGAGCGGAACAGCGGCGCCGATCAGCTTGACGGTCGAATCGCTGGCGGCGAAGGTGGCGGTCGTCAGGACCATGATCGCGATGCCGGCGCCGGTGTTGTCGGTATCGATCCGAAATCGCGCTTTGCCTTCCAGGGTTGCCATCGACTGTCCGCCCGTCCGCTGCCATGAATGAAGAACGGCTTTAATTAAGCCGTTGCTTCCATTCTGCGGACATCGAACGCCGCTGGCAAGGCGGCAGTAAAGTAGTTTTCGCGCTGTTGTGCGAGCGTCACGATGGCGAAATTAACTAGACGGTTCGTTCACGCGGGTGCATGGGGAGGTGGAAGGAGGGGCGTGATCAGCGAAAAAAAACGTGAACGCTGCATCCGATCATGCGCGATTCAGGCTTTGTCTTCCGCTGTTTGCCGCCTACACTTAAAGTAGTTTCTCAACGGTTCATCAGGAGACGGCGATGCGAACGAGACCACGCGAAGTCGTCCGTATGCTGGCAATGTTTCGGAGATCGGCGCAATGCCGGGCCTTGCGGGCTGCGTCGGCGCAGGAGGCGATGCGCCTTGCGAGAGAAGAGGCCGACGAAGCGCCCGCAGCGGCGGATACCGAAGCCGATTCCTCCGCAGACCCCGATACCGCCTGCAACGAACGATCGCAGCGGCGCATGCATTGAAGCCAAGCGCCGCCGCTGGGGCTTACGCGCGCGCCGCGCTCCTGTACGGCGAGAAGCGCCAATGGCCCGCCGCATCTTTCACGGCGACCGCACCATGTTCATGCAGCATGTCGCCGATCGGCCCCGGCTTGATATGCTCGGTGATCCTGATGACCAGCAGCGTGCGCTGTCGAACGGCATCGTCGTTTTCCATGGGACCCGGCGGCCGTGTCGGCTGCGGGTCGCGGGAGACGAAACGGTTGTGCGCCCCGATTACCCCTTGATGTTCGCCATGTGCGATGTATTCCGCCTCGTCCTCTTCGTGCGAGGGCAGCGGAAAGGCGTCGAAATCGACATCGTTCGGCCCGGCGCGGTACAGATGCGCGTCGTCGCGTGAAAGTCCGGCATGTTGCAACGCGCGCAGCGCCTCGTGTCCGTCGCGATAGGACGCAAATACGCCCACGATCACCTGATTGGTCGCCTGATTCATCGTCGTCTCCGTCCGCGTGTATGCGCGTATCGTCGATGCGAGCGTCGCTTCCTTGATCGAACGACGCGACGCTCGCATGAGTACGCGGTGTAGGAATCATCAGAAGAGACAGCAACGTGCGTTCCCGCACGTACGCCCGGCGCGGCACGTTTTCGAAGTTTGTCCGGGTTGCGACCCTATCGGCAATCGCCTAAAGTGGGTGGGCGTCTTTTCAGGCCACAGCGCGTCGACTCGAATGCGCTTTCTACGAGGCTCGCATGACAGCGAAAGCGTGTGCGTGGGTGTGTCTGCTCATTATGGCAGCGGCGAGCTCGGCATGGGCGGCGCCTTGCTTCAGCGACGGCGACATCGTGATGCTTGAAGGCAAGGTCACGCGCCAGGCTGCACGTCAGGCCGACGCCGCCACGAACCGCGCATGGGTTCTGGCGCTTTCGAGCCCTCTTTGCATTGCGAGCGCGGGGACGCAGTCGAATGTATCGACGGTGCAGATCGTGGATGCCGAACTGCCCGAAGACGCACGCGTGCAACTCACCGGCAAGCTCGTGACCGGCAACGTAAGTGCGTACTACGCCGTGCCCACGGCGATCTGGGTGCTTAAACAGCGGATACTGTCAGAGCGCTGATCCGGCGTCATGCTCAGTGGTACTCAGCCTGCGTTCAGGCCGCCTTCGCTTGCGAACGGCAATATTGCGCGACGACCCATTGCAGCGGCTGTTCGTCGAACTTGCGCTCTTCGGCGAATCGCATGATGGCGTCGAGTTGCTGGCCGCTGCAGCGGAACGCCTGACGGCGCGGCATCGAAAGTTTGGTCTTGTGCTTGGTCATGGCAATCCCTTTTGCTTGGTTCTCTATGGACCTTGGGACCTTCCCCGGAGGGCAGGCCGGTCGAACGGTGACCCGCTCGTGCGCCTGCTGCTCCTTTATTAAGCCGGATAGTCGCTGTTTCGACCGGCTGTTAGCGCACATAGTCACCAGACAATCGTCTTAGCGCAAACCGTGGGCCTGACAGGTTCGCGCTGGCCTGAGTGCTTCGTGATGCCGACGAAAAACGTCAGCCGGTCTGTTCGACCGGCGTCACTTCGATGTCCTGTTTCTGCGACCCGCGCAGCACCGTGATCTTCACGGCACGATCGATCCGCGATGCATCCAGCGTGCGCTGCAAACCGTCGACGCTATCGATGACGACGTCATCCACCGCGACGATGCGATCGCCGGCGCGCAGGCCACCCGACGCAGCCGGGCTTCCCTTGACGACTTCCATCACGTGCACCGCGCTCGCGGCCGGCAGCCCGAAGAAGCGCTGCACGCGCCGCGAAACGGGCGCAGTCGTGCCCGCGACGCCGATGTACGCGCGCCGCACCCGCCCGTGCGCGAAGATCTGCATGATCACCCACTTTGCAGTGTCGATCGCCGTGGCGAAGGAAATGGCCTGCGCGCCCGAGATGATCGCGGTGTTCACGCCGATGACCTGTCCCGCCGCGTTGATGAGCGGCCCGCCCGAGTTGCCGGGATTGAGCGCGGCATCGGTCTGGATGACGTCGTAGATCATGCGACCGGAGTTCGATCGGAGCGAGCGTCCGAGCGCCGACACGACGCCCGTGGTCACCGTTTGCGCAAGCCCGAGCGGATTGCCGACGGCAATCGCGATTTGCCCGACGCGCAGGCTGTGCGAATCGCCCAGTGCGACGTGCGGCAGCGGCTCCGGCGAACCGATTCGCAGCACCGCGAGATCGCTGTCGGGATCGTCGCCGACGAGATCGGCATGAAAGCGCGCGCCGTCCGCCAGTGTCACAGTGATGCGCGTCGCGCCGTGGACGACGTGGCTATTGGTCAGCAGATAGCCGTCGGGCGTGAAGATGAAGCCCGAACCGGTGCCGCCGGCCGCGCGGCGAGCACCGCGCGCATCGGCATATTCGCGTTCCACTGAAATGAAGACGACGGCTTGCTGCACGCGCTCGAGCGCGCCAATCACGGTGCGCGAATAGGCATCGAGCAGCGCGGCGTCGTCGAGCGGCTGGAGCGGCTGCGAGGGCGCGGCGTCTTGCGAGCCGCGCGCAAGATCGTCGATGAATCGAGGACGGCTTCCCATGTCGGACTCCGAATGTATGAGAGCCGACATGCGGGCCGCCGCACGGCTTTTCAAGACGGGTTCGGCGCTCTCAGGCGGGCCGCGATGCCCGCGCGAGCAGGCTCATCGGCCCGAACGTTTCGACGATGCGGCGCTGTGCATCGTCACGCACGAAAAGCGATCCGGCGAAGCCGAGTGCGTTCACAGCAATGCCATCGACATCGGCGGCGGTGCGCGCGACGGCGAGCATCCATCGGCGTGTGACGAGCAGGTTGTAGGGCGCCGACTGATGCGCCGCCCCGAGCACATCGAACGGTTCGATACCGATCGCGTCCAGCAGCCGGCGATACGTATCGAATGCGTCGGCCGCTTCGAACGACGTGGCATCGCCGAGCCACGCAGCGGCATGCGCAAACGGCAATTGCGGCACGCGATACGGCGCGGTATCGCGAGCGGCTTCGACGAGCGGTTCGATCGGCACCGGATGACCGTCGAGCGGCAGCGGCACGATCTGCAGATGCTTGTGCGGCTGGCTCGATCCGGCGACGGCGCCGCCGTTGTAAAAGCCGAGGCCGTCGAACTCGCGCAGGCACGCGAGGAGCGCCGCGAAGTCGCCGGCGTCGAGCAGCGCGGCTTGCGGCTCGAACTCCGTCGTCACGATCAGCAGGTGATGCGCGAGCACGTTGAACTTGTTGAGCAGGAGAAAGTGCCGCTCGCCGATATCGCCGACGCGCAGCGCCTCCTCGCACGGAGAGAACGGATCGCGCCATTCGCTGGCCGCATCGGCCGCCGTCTTGGCCGCCAGCTTCGCGGCTTCTTCCTTGCGGGCGAGATTGGCCGCCTGACGCACGAGAAAGCGCACGCCTTCATCGTCGATGACATGCGGGACCGTATCGAACGGCCGCAGTGCGCCGCAGGCGAGCGCGCGTTCCGTCTGCTGAAGGATATCGCGCCACGATGGCGCGCGAAGCGGGGCGCGTTCTGTCATCGGCGTTTCCGGCAGTGATAGGAGCGTCTATTCTGCGCGATTCGATCGTCCGCCGCGCGGAGCGTTCATAGCGCGTCACGTCCAGTCGTCTTCATCGTGCTTGGGCTCCGGCAGCGTCAGCCCTGACGCGGGCAGCGGCAACGCGGTCTTGTATCGCACCTGCTTGAGCGCAAAACTCGAGCGGATGTTCGACACGCCCGGCATCTTCGTCAGCCGTTCGAGAATGAAGCGTTCCAGCGCCGCCACGTCCGGCAGAACGACGCGCAGCAGATAATCGGCGTCGCCCGTCATCAGATAGCACTCCATGACCTCGGGACGCTCGCTGATCGCCTGTTCGAAGCGGGCAAGCGCGTCCTTGACCTGCTTTTCCAGACTGACCTGAATGAACACGTTGATGCTCAGGCCGAGCGCCTCGGGGCTCAGCAGCGTCACGTGCTGCCTGAACAGCCCCGCTTTTTCGAGCGCCCGCACGCGGTTGAAGCACGGCGTCGGCGACAGGTTGACGGCGCGCGCCAGTTCCGAGTTCGTGATGCGCGCGTTCTGCTGCAACTGGTTCAGTATGCCGATATCGATACGATCGAGGCGTTGCTTCGGTTGCATGCTCATAGTGTGATGATTCCGGTTTTTCGCGGTTTCGAAGAATGAACACACTATCGCAAAGCGGCGCCGCAGCCAAATGAGACGCAAATTCTGGCGGGAACTGGATATGCTTGAAAGCATTCAGCCCTTACCCGGAGTCGCGCCATGACGGACTTGTCGAGCGGAACCAGCCAGCTTCTTTCTCTTGCGCGAGGCCGTGAAGACACGGACCCCGCCGAAACCGCCGAATGGCTGGAGGCGCTGGATGCGGTCGTCGCGCACGTCGGCAAGGAGCGCGCGCAATATCTCTTCGACAGGCTCGCGGAGCATGCGCTGTCGGTCGGCGTCGAATCGGCGCGGGCGCGTGCGACTCCTTACACGAACACCATCGGCGTCAGTGAGCAGCCACCGTATCCCGGCAATCTCGATATCGAAGAGAAACTCGCGGCTGTCCTGCGCTGGAACGCACTGGCGATGGTCGTGCGCGCCAACCGAGCGTATGGCGAGCTTGGCGGCCATATCGCGAGTTACGCGTCGGCGGCGGATCTCTTCGAAGTCGGCTTCAATCATTTCTTCCGCGCCGCCGGCGATGAACGCGGCGGCGATCTCGTCTATTTCCAGCCGCACTCGTCGCCGGGCGTCTATGCCCGCGCGTTCCTCGAAGGCTTTCTCGACGAAGACCACCTGCGCCACTATCGCCGCGAGATCGCGGGACCGGGATTGTGCTCGTATCCGCATCCGTGGCTGATGCCGGACTTCTGGCAGTTCCCGACCGGTTCGATGGGCATCGGTCCGATCAACTCCATCTATCAAGCGCGCTTTATGCGCTATCTGCAGAATCGCGGCTTGAAGCAGACGGAAGGGCGCAAGGTGTGGGGCTTCTTCGGCGACGGCGAGATGGACGAGCCGGAATCGATTGGCGCGCTGTCTCTGGCGTCGCGGGAGCAACTCGATAATCTCGTGTTCGTGATCAACTGCAACTTGCAGCGGCTCGATGGCCCGGTGCGCAGCAATGGCCGTATCGTCGACGAACTCGAAGCGCAGTTCACCGGCGCGGGCTGGAACGTCATCAAGGTGCTGTGGGGATCGGACTGGGACGCGCTCTTCGCGCGCGACCGCACCGGCGCATTGCTGCGCGCGTTCGCGCACACGGTCGACGGCCAGTTCCAGACCTTTTCCGCGAACGATGGCCGCTACAACCGCGAGCGCTTCTTCGGCCAGAATCCGGAACTGGCGGCGCTCGTCGCGCATATGTCGGATGAGGATATCGACCGTTTGCGGCGCGGCGGTCACGACGTGCGCAAGCTGCACGCGGCATATGCGAGGGCGCTGGCGCATCGGGGCCAGCCGACCGTGATCCTCGCCAAGACGATGAAGGGCTTCGGCATGGGCGCGGTTGGGCAGGGCCGCATGACGACGCATCAGCAAAAGAAGCTCGATCTCGATGACCTCAAGGCGTTCCGCGACCGCTTCCGTCTGCCGCTGTCGGATAGCGATGTGGAACAACTCAAGTTCTACAAGCCTGCCGACGATGCTCCCGAAATGCGCTATCTCCACGAGCGGCGTGCTGCGCTGGGCGGCTATCTGCCGCGCCGCCGTGCACGGGCTTCGCAAGCAATCGTGCCGCCCGCGCTCGATACGTGGGCTCAGTTCGCGATGGATGCCGCCGGCAAGGAGATGTCGACGACGATGGCTTTCGTCCGCATGCTCGGCAGCCTGATGAAAGATGCGACGCTCGGATCGCGCGTCGTGCCGGTCGTCGCGGACGAGGCGCGTACGTTTGGCATGGCTAACCTTTTCCGGCAGGTCGGCATCTATTCGCCGCTCGGCCAGTTGTACGAGCCGGAGGACATGGGCTCGATGCTCTACTATCGCGAGGACACGCGCGGCCAGATTCTGGAGGAGGGCATCTCGGAAGCGGGCGCAATTTCATCGTGGATCGCAGCGGCGACGTCCTACAGCGTTCACGATCTGCCGATGCTGCCGTTTTACATCTACTACTCGATGTTCGGCTTCCAGCGCATCGGCGACCTGATCTTTGCGGCGGCGGATCAGCGTTCGCGCGGCTTCCTCATCGGCGCGACGGCGGGACGCACGACGCTCGGCGGCGAGGGCTTGCAGCATCAGGATGGCACGAGCCACCTGTCGGCATCGACGATACCGAACTGCCGCGCTTACGATCCCGCGTTCGCGTACGAGGTCGCGGCCATCGTCGACGAAGGCATGCAGGAGATGATGCAGCGGCAGCAGGACGTGTTTTATTACATCACGGTGGGCAACGAGAATTACGCGCAGCCGTCCGCGCCCGGCAAGACGCTGGATGCCGCCACGCGCGAAGGCATTCTGCGTGGCATTTATCGGATTGGCGACGCTGCTTCGGCGAACGACGCGCAAGTGCAATTGCTCGGCTCTGGCGCGATCCTGAACGAGGCCATCGCCGCCCGCGCGATGCTGCAGGCGGACTGGAACATCGACGCCGCCGTGTGGAGCGTGACGAGCTACACGGAGTTGCATCGCGATGGCGCGGCGTGCGAGCGGCTTGCGCGTCTGTCGGATGCGGAAGAGAAGCCTTACGTCGAGCGTGCGCTGGAAACGTCGCGCGGACCCGTGATCGCCGCGACGGATTACGTGCGCGCGGTGCCCGAGTTGATCCGCGCTTACGTGCCGCGCCGTTATGTGACGCTCGGGACCGATGGCTTCGGCCGCAGCGATACGCGGCAATCGTTGCGCGCGTTCTTCGAAGTGGACCGCGTGTCTATCGTGCTGGCGGCGCTGAAGGCGCTAGTCGATGAGGGCGTGGTCGCGCGGTCGGTGCTTGGGGAGGCGCGGAGGAAGTATGGGCGGGAGGAAGCGGACGGCGACGCTCCCTGGACGCGGTAGTGTGCAGGGCGGGCAATGGGCGGGCTTACGCGGCGCTGTTGTGCCTCCGCCAAGTAATCAGGGATCCTTGGCAATCTTCAGGAACCGGCGCCCGCCTCGGACTGCTTCTGATGGCGGATGACGAAACGGCGTAGAACCATGCGGCGGCGCAACGCGACACCCCCGTACACACTAACCCCGCAAACCCAGCAACGTGCGGACTTCCTCATCGCTAGTCTGATCGAAGTCGAAATAGAACTGCCCGACCCCCAGGTACTGCTGCGGCCTCAGCACGCACACGAACTCATCGACGACATGTGCAACGCGCGCCTCCGAATCCAGCGGGGCGACAGGCACCGCCGCAACGATCAAAGCAGGCGGCGCGTCGCCGTTGCGCAACGACATGGCGGCGGCCTTCATGCTTGCGCCGGTCGCCATGCCGTCATCGACGATGATCGCAATCTTGCCCGACAGAATCAGCGGCGGCCGCGATCCGCGATAAAGCCGCTCGCGCCGTTCGAGTTCCGCGCGCTCGCTGGCAATGACGTCCTCGAGTGCGGAAGCGGACACGCCCGCATATTCGACGATGCGCTCATCGAGATAGAACGCGTCGCCGGAAGCGATCGCGCCCATCGCGAGTTCAGGCTGCCACGGTACGCCCAGCTTGCGCACGACGAGGACATCGAGCATGGCATCGAGCGCGCTCGCCACTTCGAACGCCACCGGCACGCCGCCGCGCGGCAGGCCGAGCACGATGACGTCGTCGTGGGCCGCATACATCGAAAGAAGCGTGGCGAGTTCGCGGCCTGCGTGGCGTCTGTCGGTGAAAGTCGAGGTCATTTGATGTGTCCTCGGATGTGCTGGAACATGCGCCTGCACGTCCCCTAAGCCCGCAAGCTACGCGCGTTCCCGCGAAAGCGCCATAGCCGGCATCAGGCGTTTCGGCGAGGAAACGCCGCAAGACAAACGACCGCCCGCGCATCGCGAGAAACAACGCCCGCTCAGTTCGCCAGCGACAGATACGGCGAACTGAACGCCTGCGGCGGAAATAGCGGCTGCACGTTGCCTTGCCGGTTGAAGCTGTATCGCACGTACACCGCCGCCAGCCATTCCCGATACTGATACGCGTTTCCGAACGAAGCCGTCGCGCCGAACGCCAGTTGCGGCGCAAGCTGATACTCGCCGGTCGCGCTCAACGAGTACGACACGCCCGTCTTGCTCTGGCCGGGATACACCGCGCCGGCATCCGGCACCGTCGACGAACCCGCTGCGTTCTGCTGCCGCTGGCTATCGGTCGGGAAGTAGCTCGACGCATCCTGCCGGTAATGCTGCACGCCGACCGATCCCTTTACATCGTAGGTGAAAAGGCCCGTGCGTCCCATGTATTCGACAGGGAAGTTGAGGATCACGTACTGCTGCGGGCTGAAATAGCCGCCCTGACCGTACGTGAAATACGACAGGTTCTTGTCGTAGTGCATGAGCGTCGTGTTCGCGCCGACGGTCAGCGTCTGATCCGCGTCCTTCAACAGCCGCGTGTAGATGCCGCCGCCGCCTTTCTCCGCCGTGTTCGACGCGACGTTTCGGCCATCCAGATACTGGAAAGCCGCATTGACATAGACGCCGCTCGTGCCGTCGTCCCAGCCGAGGTCCGCGCGCGCGCCGCTCGATGTCACGCCGCCCCATTCGAGGCCCTGGCCGGCATCGCGTGCGCCGGCGTAGGAGAGCAGGCTGTCGGTGACGGCGCGGCGGGCGACGGCGAGCGAATACGAAACCTTGTCGCTAATCGCGTTCTGATACTGCACCCCGCCGACGATGTTCGTCTCGCGGAAGCCGAGCGGCGTCGTGCCGATATCGCCCTTGAAATGGCGATTCTCGTAGCCGACCGACAGGCCGACGCCCGTCGCCGTCTGCGAGCCGTATCGATTGGCGACCGGCGTCGTCGTCGCGCCTTGTCCCGAGCCGAAGCGCGCGAGCGTCTGCTGCGTGTTCTCGGCGGTGCCGGCATCGAGCGTGACGGGCGTCGCGCGCACGATCACGTGCCCGTTGCCGGCCTTGATGCGGCCTTCGACCGGCGCTTCGATATCGGTCAGATTCGACAGGCCGTTTTCGCCATCGCGATTGCGGAAGATGATGCCGCCCGAGATCGTGCTCGCCTGCTCGCGGTTGATCGCGGCCAGTTCTTCGGCGACGCCGGCCGTCTGCGAACTGGCGATGTTCGCCGCGCCGCCCGCGCTCACCGCTGCGGCGGACGCGGCGCGCTGCGATTGCGCCGGATAGTAAGGCTGCGCGTAGCCCGCAGGCGGCTGCGGAATGTAGGGCTGCTGCGCGTACTGCTGCGGATAGGGCTGTTGAGCGTAAGGCTGCGCATACGGCTGTTGCTGCGCGTATTGAGGCGGCGCGTATGGCTGCTGTCCGTATGGCGCCTGCGCGGGATAAGCCGATGCCGCCGCCGTCTTGCGCGATGCCGCCCGCTTCGAAGCTGGTGCAGCGGCGGCAGCATATCCGCCCGTTTGCGCCTGACGCGCCGCAGGCGACATCGGCCATGGCGACGTCGCGTACGGGTCCGCCGCGCCGTAGGCCGCTTGCTGCTGCGGATACGGCGGATACGCATCCGGCTGCGGGTACGCCTGCGCCGGATAAGCGCCCGGCTCTTGCCCAGGATACGGTTGCAGCGGCGCGGCCGGCTGCGCGTAGCCGGCGTTGTCCGGAGCATAGCCGCTGTTCGCCGCCGGCCGCGGCCCGCCTGACTGCGCGGAGCCATAGGCATCCGGGCCATATCCGCCACTTGCCGCTGGGCGCGGCGCGCCATAGGGTTGAGGCGCCACGTAAGGCACGGAATAGGGCGCGGGCTGCGCAGGCGGCGGCAGATAAGTCGGCACGGGTGGCGAATAAGACGAGTTGAACGAGTTGGACGGACCGAAATCGGCTTGTGCATTTCCCGAGCCCGCCGTTCCGACGGCCGTCTTCCCCTCGAACGGATTGGTCCCCGGAAGCGGCGTCGAGCCGATGCGATTCATCGCGGCCTGCCAGTCGCGCGGAACGTTGCCGCGCCTTTCCGCGCCGCCAGCGACGGACGGACTGGCCGCAACCAGCGACCGCTGCAAGAACTGTGCGGCGAGATCCAGCTTGCCTTCAGCTCGATACATCCGCCCGATCGCGGCGAGCAGCGCGGGATCGTTCGGCGCGGCGGCGATGGCCTGCTTCGCGATCGATTCCGCCAGCCGGAAATCGCGCACGCCGGATGCCGCCGATATCGCCGCGCTCTGCAAACCGATATCGTCCGGACGGCGGGCGAGCGCCTCGCGATAGCACGCGAGCGCGTTGCGGTCATCGCCGGCGGAGGTGTACATGCGGCCCAGCGCCGCCTGCAGGTCCGCGTTGTCGGGCATCGCGGCGAGCCACGGCGCGATCACGTCGTAAGCGCCCGCCAGATCGCCGCGCGTGCGCACCGCGTCCGCCTGCGCGATCACGATACCCACGTTCAGCTCGTTGAAATCGGCGCGCTGCTGCGTGGTCAGCGGCATCGACTGGAGACGCCGCATCACGGAGCCAAGCTCGGCGCTTTGCTGCGTCGATGAAAGGATGCCCGCGTATTCCAGCAGCAGGCCCGGATCGTTCGGCGCACTGGCAATCGCCCCGCGCATGAGCGCGAGTCCACGCGATGCATCGCCCGCCTTCAGATACGCCGACGCGAGCGCGCCCGTCAGTTCCGCGCTGCCCGCGGCGAGCGGCTCCGCGCGCTGCAAGATGGCGATCGACTGGGCGCGCTGGCCCGCGTTGGCGACGCGCGTCGCGAGTTCGGCCTGCTGATGCACCCACAGCCGATGCTGCAACGCCGTCATCGCCGGCGTGCGTTGCGCGGCGGGGACGCGTTGCAATTGCGCGAGCCCCGTCGACCAGTCCTGCGTTTCGGCGGCGAGCAGGGCGCTGGCGTACAGCGCATCGGTCATCTCGGGGTGCGCCGCGACGAGGCCGTCCATCATGCTGCGCGCATTGGCGACCGCGCCCTGCCGCACATAGATGCGCGCCAGGTCGAGGCGCAGCCACGGATCGTCGGGTAGGTTGAGCAGCGCGTCTTCGAAGAGGCTGCGGGCCGCGCCGAGATCGCCGCGCGCTTCGGCGGTGCGCGCCTGGGCCGCCTGCGCTTCGCCGCGCAGCGTGTTGATGCCGCCCGCCTTCGCCTGCTGTTCCGCGTTCAGCCGATTCGCGAATTCGAGCGCTTCGTCGCCGCGTCCTTGCGCGGCCAGTGCGCCGACGAGCCCGCGAATCGCGTCGGGATTGTCGGCCTGACGGCGCAGCGCCATGCGAAACGCCGCCTCCGCGCCGCGCGGATCGCCATTGTCGAGCAGCATGTCACCGAGCAGGGTTTGCGCGGTGACATCGGACGGATTCACGGCGATGGCGCGCTCGAACAACGCCTTCGCCTTCGCAATTTCACCGTTGCTGCGCGCGCCGATGCCATCGCTCGTATAGGTCCAGTAGGTCGCGCTGGTGAGCGCGTCTTTCCAGCGCGCGGCGTTGCCGGCACGCGATGCCCGTTCGAGATACGTGCGCGCCTCCGCGAAGCGCTCCTGCTTCAGCGCGACGACACCGAGGCCGCCGAGCGCGTCGGCATCGTTCGGATCGCCCGCGAGCACCGACGAAAAGCGCGCCTGCGCCGCGACGAGATCGCCGCGATCGAGCGCCGCAAAGCCATCGGCGACGGCGCGGCCGCGCGCATCGACGGCGGCGTTCGCCTGCGCGCGGTCGCGGGCGGCCTTGTCCTGCTGCACCATCGCATCGAAGCGGGCCTTCACGGCGGCGTCATCGGGCGCGGTCTGCAGATACGCCTGAAACAGCGGCGCATCCGATGCCCGCGCGCCCAGCCATAACAACGCCTGCCGCCAGCTCGTTTTGGCCTGCGCACCGACGGCGCCGTCGCCCGCCAGCTTCGCGAGCCGCGCGATGCCGTCGCGGCGCGTCGTATCGCGATAGGTCAGATGCTGCGCGTAGGCGAGGGCGTAGCGCGGATCGTCGGCGTTCTGGCGCGCGAGTTGTTCCAGCCCGCGGCGGGCCTCGTCCCAGCCCTGCGGCGTGGCCGCGAGCGCCTGGTAATACTCGAGCTGGAGCGCGGGCGTCGCGGGCTTGCCGTCGATCGCGCGCCGGTACTCCTGCACTGCCGACGCGCTTTGTCCGCTTTGCGCGAGACGGCGGGCGTCGTTGACGCTCTGATCGCGCGGGCTGGATTCGCCGAGCCTCGCGCCGAGTTCGTCGATGCTCGGATAGTTCGGCGCGACCTGCCGCAACTGCGCGAGATATTGCTGCGCGCCGCTGCCGTCCTTGCGATCCGCGAGCACCATGCCCATGCCGAAGAGCGCATCCGGCTGCTTCGGATTGATGCGCAGCACTTTCTGCCACGCCTGCTCGGCAAGATCGCCCCGCTTGTGCGCCTGCCAATACTTGCCCTGATCGACGAGCACGGTCAGCGGATCGGCGCTGGCCTGCGCGAATGCCCAAGCGGGCGCGGCGCAGAGCATCGCCGCGATGGCGCGTTTTCTCGTGCGGATCAGCATGCGCTTCTCCAGTTCGGCACGAGGCGGCCGTTGGCGTCGAAGCGGTATCGCCCTTCGATGAAGCCGCCGCCGAACAGCCCGAGCACGCGGTCGTAATAGACCGGCTCCTGTCCGCCGTTCAGCGCGTCGAGATGGGCGCGCGCAAGGCCGAGACTTCGCTCGTCATTCAGCGCCCTGAAATACGGCGCCAGCGCGGCCCAATAAGATAGCGGGCCTTCGCCGCTGGCCGCGCCGGTCGTCGACGAAACCTTCTCGGGCGGAAAGCCCGTCTTCGCCACGCTTTGACGCATACCCGAAAGCGCGTCGAGCCAGGGCCGCGCGAGCGGATCGCTGCTCGCGGCGAGGCCGGCCCACAAATAGACGCGGATGGCGTCGTAGCTGCCGACATCTCCGCTCTTCGGATCGACGACGAACTGGCCATTGCGATACGCCGCCCAATCCGGCGCGTAGCCGCGCGGCGACGTGATTTTGACGAGGCGCGCGGCGTTTTGCGCGAGCTTCGTCCACGGGCCGTCGGGCATCTCGTGGGCGAGGCCGCGCAACAGCGGCAGGGGCAGATAGCTCGGATTCAGCCGCGTCACGCCGTCCGCACTGAAGCCTTGCGGCCCGGGCAACAGCATCGGCCCGAGACCGGGCAGATCGGCGACTTCCTGCTTCACGACCTGCGCCGCGAGCGCGCGGCCGAGCCGCGTGTAGGCCGGCTCGTTCCACAAGCGGCCGGCTTGCAGCAGGTCATAGGCGATCCACAGGTCGGCGTCGGACGCCGCGTTCGGGTCCATCACGCCGAACGAGCCATCGGCCTTGCGGCCCCATTGCCACGCGGGCAAACGGATGTCGTTCGCGTCGAAGCGACCGGCGGCGAGGTTGGCGCGTGTCCAGCCGAGCAAGCGGTCGAAACTCGCGCGGTCGTTCGCCACGAGCGCGAAGAACATGCCGTACGACTGGCCTTCGGACGTCGTCTGCTGCGCGTCGGTGGAGCGGTCGACCACGCGGCCATCGGCCTGCACGACGCGCTCGACGAACTGCCGATACGCGGGCCAGTCGCAGGACTGCGCAGCGTTGGCAGGCGACGCCGCGCCCATTGCGACGACCGCGCCCGCCGCGAGCCGAACCAGAAACTCACGCATATCAATCCCTCAGACGCCGCGCCGCGAGCGAACGCAGCGCGCGGTAGAACAGGGCAGCGATGATCAACGCGGCGATCACCGCCGAGAACACGAGCAACAGCGGATGCGCGGACAGCGCCCAGCGCATGTAAGGCATCGGCGAAAGATGGCCGACGTAATACGCCTCGCCGTTCGACGTCACCGTGACCGTGCGGCCATGAATGACCGCCATCGCGCCTTGAATGGACGGCAGCAGGTCGTTGTCGAGCAGCGCGGCGGACAGGTCCGCATCCGATTGCCCCGCCGCGCTGATGAGCGCCACCGCGCTGCGCCCGCTTTTCAGCGGCGATTCGAAGCCAGTCAGGAGCGCGTCGCCGTTCGCGCTGACGAGCGACAAATCCGCGCGCGCGGGCGAGCGCTCCGGCCCGTCTTCCCCATGCCACCAGTCGACGACCTTGAACGCCACGTCGCTCAACTGAAAAGTGCGCGCGTCGCCGTCGCTCGAGAAAGGCATCTGCTTCGCCCAGCGTTGCAGCAGCGGCTGGCGGCCCGGCGCGCCGAGAATCAGCAGGTCCTTGTCGGCAAAACGGTCGACATCGTTCGCGTTCGTCACGGTGACGCCGGTCACCGGATAGCCCGTCGACGCTCCCATGCGGCCCATTTCCAGCAGATACAGGCTGTAGTCGGCGGAGTTCGGGTCGTTCGGCAGCACGACCGCCGTCTGCGACAAATCCGCGAGCCGCGTGAACGGAAAGCCGCCGTTGGCGAACGCGGCGAGGTCGGGCAGCGCCATGTAATGCGGAAAGCCGGACAGGTCGATGGTCGAATTCGGATCGATTGCGCCGACGACGTTATTGAGCACGCGGCCCTGACATTCGCCGGTCTTCGGGATGTCGTAATAAAAGTGCAGGCGCAACTGCGCTCGCGGCGTGATGAGCAGCGGCGGCAAGTAAATCTGGCGGCGCGCGGCGGCGGTCCGGTCGGGCAGCACGCGGCTGAAATAGTGCGCGAGATCGAACGTCGATGCCGACACCGCTGGAATCCGCAGCGATTGCACGAAACCGTCGTTCACACTGATGTTGAGCGACGAGCGATCCGGCGCGGGCCGCACCGTGTAGCGATAAGCCAGGTCGATAGGCACGCCCTTGGTCTGCCACATGAAGAGATCGGGCGGCACGCGCAGGTTCACGCGCACCGCGTCGGCGTCGTAGCCGTTAGCGGTCAGATCGCGCGCTTCGGCCAGTTCGCCGAAGCGCACCGGGCGGTCGGTGCGCAGCCAGTTCGGCGCGTCGTAGGGGCGGCGCGGCTGCAAGTCGTTGAACTGCGTGATCGTCGCGCTCGCACCCGACAGCGTGTTCTGCCCGACGCCGAGCGCCTTCGCGGCGATCTTCAGTTCCTTGTCGTCGCGGCCGAGCACGAGAAGCACGCGGCCGCGTGCGGCGGCATCGCGTTCGACGACCGCGATCGTCGGACCGGAAACCGGCGGAATGTCGACGCCCGGCAGCTTCGCATCGCCGAGGGCGAACACGACGGCATTGCCCGCGAGCGGCACGGCGTCCGTCTGCGCGGGAAAGACCGCGCCGCGATAGCCCGCGAGCGACCCGAAATACGACGCCACCATGCCCGCCGCCTCGAGTTCTCCGAGCCCCGGCTTGCCCGCGAACACGAAGGGCAGTTCGAGCCGGCGCACGTCGCGCCGGTCGAAGAACGGCTGCGGCAGCGCGGCGAGATCGGGCTTGCTCGCAATCGACGCATACGTGACATCGAGCGAACTGGCATTGCTGACCGTCGCCCAGAGCGTCGAATTGGACGGGTCTTCGCACTGCTGCGTGTAGTGCCCGATCAACTGTACGTTCAGGTGATTGAACTCGGTGATGAAGCGCGGATCGATCGCCACGTCGCGGGCGACGAGCGTGCCGGCCTGCTCGCGCGGCACCGGCAGTGTCGCGGCCACTTCGCCGTTGACGAGCACCTTCAGTTGCGAAATCGCTGGCAGCAGCGACGGCGAATAGCTGTAGATCAGATGCAGCACCGCGCCGGTCACGACCTCGTCGCCGCGCACCGAGAACGCAATGCCGTTCTGCCCGTCCGTGCCGCGCAATTGCAGCGGATCGAGCGCGCCGTAGTCGGCGAACGTGAGCGTCTGGCGGCGTCCGCCGGGGACAAGCATGCCGGGATCGGCGGTCGTCGGCACGCGCGAGGCGAGCGGCTTGTCGGGCTTGCCGGAGAACGCGGGCAGCGGCGCCGCGAGCGCGGGCTGCGCGATGGTGTTGGGGTTATAGACGACGGCCGGGCCCGGCGCGACGTCGGCGGCCCCCGCGACCGACACGGCCAGCGCCATAGCCAATGCAAACGCGCATGCCACTGCGCCGCCGAGACGCGGCCTCGATGATCCCTTGCTCATTATTGGTCTTTGGTCGTCAGCTTCTTCGCGTCGACCGGCGTCTTGCTCGTCCAGGTCCGAAGGTCGCTGTACAGGTGCTCGAAAAGGCCGGCGATGCCGCGCGTGCCGACCAGCAGCACGTGCGACAGGCCGCGCAGCGGGGTATCGGCGAGGCGGCCTTCGGACCAGCCGGTCCAGGCATCCGCGCGCGCGAACGTCGTCTTGACGAAGTCGTATTCCTGCTCGCGCGTGAGCTGCAAGAAGCGCAGGCCGACGCGCCCCGGCTCGCTGAAACCCACGGTCGCGGGGAACGCGAATTCCTCGTCGCCGCGAAACAGCGAGACGGTGACGCGCTCGTGCAGCGGCACGGCGATGCCGTTCGGCAGCTTCACGCCGACGCCGCCTTCCGAATAGTCGATGGTTTCGCAAGCGAGCGTGCGCCCCGTCGCGAACTTGAGCATCACCGGCATTTTCATGGTCACGCGATGCGTCGACCGCACTTGCCGCTGCTCGCTCGCCGCCGCCACCGACGCGCCGAGAATCAGCATGTTGTAGACGGTCCAGCAGAGGTTGAGCACGGTCGTCTGCACTTCGCTGCGCACGTGCCAGTTCAGGCCGATATGCACCGCGCCCGCGATGAAGCCGAGCAGGTTCAGCAGCAGGAGGAACAGATACGGGCGCGAGATCGACCAGTCGAAGTAAGCCTTCGCGATCTGTCCGCCCTTCGCGGTCACGTTGAACTTGCCGAGCTTCGGGTTGATGACCGCGAGCAGCGTCGGCGCGGTGATGTACGACGCCAGCACCGACTCGTACACTTCGGCCCAGAACGAATGGCGGAACGACCGCTGCATCCGCGAATTGGTGATGCTCGCATGCATCATGTGCGGCAGCGCGAAGATGGCGATGGTGCTCGCCGCCGCTTCGATCACGTGCGCGCCGAAGAACAGGTACGACAGCGGCGCGGTCAGAAAGACGAGACGCGGCACGCCATAGAAGAAGTGCAGCATGCCGTTCAGATAACACAGCCGCTGACCGAGCTTGAGGCCCTTGCCCGTGAGCGGATTGTCGATCCGGAAAATCTGCGTCATGCCGCGCGCCCAGCGGATGCGCTGACCGATGTGCCCCGACAGGCTCTCCGTCGCGAGCCCGGCGGCTTGCGGAATCGCGAGATACGCGGTCGTATAGCCCAGCCGATGCAGCTTCAGCGCGGTATGCGCGTCCTCGGTGACCGTTTCCACCGCTATCCCGCCGATCTCTTCGACCATCGAGCGGCGCAGCACCGCGCACGAGCCGCAGAAGAACGTCGCGTTCCAGAGGTCGTTGCCGTCCTGCACGAGGCCGTAGAACAGTTCGCCCTCGTTCGGCACCTTGCGGAACGTGCCGAGATTGCGCTCGAACGGATCGGGAGAAAAGAAGTGATGCGGCGTCTGCAGCATCGAAAGCAGCTTGTCGCGCAGAAACCAGCCGAGGCAGATTTGCAGAAACGAGCGCGTCGGAATGTGATCGCAGTCGAAGATCGCGAGGTACTCGCCGTTCGTGATCTTGAGCGCCTCGTTGATGTTGCCCGCCTTCGCGTGGCGGTTGTGCGTGCGGATCGTCCAGTTGACGCCGACTTCCTCGCAAAACGCCTTGAACTCGGGGCGGCGGCCGTCGTCGAGCACGTGGATCGCGAGCTTGTCGGTCGGATAGTCGAGCGCGAGCGCCGCGTAGATCGTCGGCTTCACGACGGAAAGCGGCTCGTTGTAGGTCGGGATGAAGACATCGACCGTCGGCCACGCGCTGCGATCGGCGGGCAAGGGCAGCGGCTTGCGCTTGAGCGGCCACGCGGTCTGGAAGTAGCCGAGCATCAGCACGAGCGTCGCGTAGACTTCGGCGGTGACGAGCAAGAGGCCCCACGCGGCGTCGAGCGGGCGCTCCCAGTAAGTCGTTTCGGTGAGCCGCCAGTACATATAGCGGCCCGAGGCCGTCACCGACAGCATGATCATCACGAGCGTCGCATACTGGCCTTGCAAGCGGCGGAAGCCGAGCGCGCAGACGAAGCAGATCGTCGCGAACGCGAGTTGCTGGCCGAACGCGAGCGGCACCGTCACGACGAAGTACAGCGCGAACGCGGCAAAAAGCGTCAGCGCGGCGACCACGATCCGGCTGCTCCAGATCCCCGCATCGACGATCCGTTCGAGCCGCGACGTCGCGACGCTGACCTCCGTTTCCTGCGATGGAATCTTCGCCGATCTCATGCGACGTTCCTCGATGGCGCGATCGCGTCGATGGCGGCGAGCAGCCAGTCGCCGCACGCGCGCAGATCGGCGGCGGCTTGCGAGAGCGGATCGTAGTGGATCAGCGTCGTGTCGCACGCGAGCGATTCAGCGATGCCTTCGTCCTGATGGATTACGCCCGGAAAGAGCTTCGAGCCGAGCATGTCGCGCAGCACCTTGAGCACGTCCTTGCTCAACTGGCGCGATTGATCCACCTGATTCACGATATATCCCTGACCGGCGAAGTCCCGGCGCGGCGCCGCGTACGCGTCGATCATGCGCTCCATGCCGGGAATCGCGGCGTAGGAGGCCGCGTCCGCAAGCACGACGTTCAGCGCGAAATGGGCCGCCGTCAGCGCGGTGCGCGTGTAGACGGAGGAGCCGGGCGGGGTATCGACGATGACGATATCGTTTGCGTCGAGCGCAAGAGAATTGAGCGACCGCGCGAGCCAGGCCGGATCGCCGTCGACGAGCGTTTCGAAGCGGCGGCGATCGTCCTCGACGACCGCGCCGTAGGGCAGCACGGTGACGCCGTCAATGCCGTCGAACATCACCGTTTGCCACGGACTCTGGCTGAGCGTGGCGCGCGAGATGCCGTCGATGCTGTCGAGCGGAATGCCGAAATGCAGGCGCAGCGCGTTCTGCGGATCGAGATCGAGCACGATCACGCGGCGATTGCGCGACGCCAGCACCGAGGCGAGATTGGCGGCGAGCGTCGTCTTGCCGACGCCGCCTTTCGCGGATACGACCGTGATGACTTTCATGAGCGTGGGCCGCCGTTGCGCAGGCGGTGGAACAGCGCGGGGAGGGAGTCGTCGGAGGCGGCTTGCGCGGCGGGCGCGGGCTGGAAGAGCTTGCCGAGGATCGACGAAGCCGGGTTCGCGCGCGGTGCTTCGGCCTTCGGGATCGCCGGAGCGGCGGCTGCGGCCTTGTCGGCGACAGGTATCGCCGCAGGCGCGTTGCGCGCGTCGAGCCAGCCGGGGCGCGCGACGTTCAGCGACGCCGGAACGGCCGTTTGCGCCGCCTCTTCCGGCGATGAAAACCGCGCGGCGCTCAGCGAATCGTGCGCGGCGGGCGGATTCACAGGCGGAATCGTCCGTCGATGAGACCGCGCAAAGAGCGGCGGCTTGCCGCGGCGAATCGGCGTGAGCGTGGGATTGGTCGTCGGCGCGGCGTCCGATGGCCCGCGCGACTCGCGGCGCGCCGCGATCTCGGGAATGGCCGGCTGCGCGAAGTCGAGCGTGGCGAGCAGCGGCCAGCGGGTGCGAGCGTTCCTGGCCTCGTTCTCCCGGCCGATCTCCTGATATTCCCCTGCATTGCCGCCGAAGTGATCGAACAGCTTCTCGATGTCGCGCGAAGTATTCATGGATGCCGCATCCTCGTGATGCCCTGCTTCAAACGTGGCCAGTGCTGCGTGCTGCATTTTTTCGCCGTCCGATGCTGAACGGTCGATGCCGCCAACGACGCGGCCCATCTTCGACAGCCGATGCTCAGCTCGCGCCGTGCGCTAGCCGGAATTCGATGGCGGCGTCGCCGCCCGTCTCGCCGATGCCGCCGTGCTGCCGGACGGCGAGCCCTTCCGCGCCTAGCACCGAGAGCCAATGCTGGTACGCGCCTTCGAGAAACGCGGGCGTCCACGCGAGGGCGCTTTCGCCGAACGCCCGAAGCGGCGCGCAGTAATGAACGATGCGCAGATGGTCGCGCGCGTCCGACAGCTCGACGAAACCCCAGTCCGCTTCGCGCCAGACTGCGTTCAGCGCATCGGCGAGGTCGGCCGTCGAGGCACATGGCGGCAGGGGCGACGCATCGGCAAAACGGCTGCCTACGCGATGCATCAGTTGACGCAGCTCCGCACCGCCGATCTGCGCCTCGAACTCATCCGCAAGCGACGACAGCAAGCCGCGCCACTGCCGGGATATCTGACGGTCGAGCAGGTAATCGAGAGGTGCGGCCATCGTGGTTGATTCGAATGCGCGCGCAAGGTGCGTGCAGGTTGTCCGGTGATTTTCGCCTTTGCTTATCTGACTGAAAGCAGACGTCTAATCCCTCTAATCCCAATAGTCGGTCAGGCGTTGCTTCTCGTCTGAAGTTAGCTCAGATCATTGGCTTTTGCCAAAGAGCAATAATCAGGACGATTAGCCAGTACGGCGATATACCGCACAATTCGCGGCATTGATTCGGTCTTTCAGGCGCCGTCTGGATGGACGAACGATGGACAGCAGCCGCGTCTTGCTTCAGACGCGAGCCCGCGCTAAGCGGACGGCGAAGTGTACCATCGCGTTAATACAGTTCGGTAACGAATATTGACGCTTTTGTTTCGCTTGACTTTTTGTCGGTCAGAGCGACCGATGGGCGAATTTGGGCGTGCGCCGCGATTATTGTTCTGATAATTGGTGCGACGCCGCAGTGAAGAACGGCGAACGTTGTGACCGAAACTGGACAAAAAAAGCGCCCCATCCGGGGCGCTTCGTGTAAGGAATTGGAACGCTCAGGGGTTGGCGCGAACGGCGTCCCTGACAGCGTCCATCACGATGCCGTAATTGAGCGGGATGTCCAGCGAATCGGCGTAGTCGGCTTCATCGGCGGAATCTGCCTGCGCGGCGCCAAGCGGAATTGGCTCGTAGGCGGTTTCACCAGCCGGATTGTCGCGTCCTTCGATCGCACCCTGCAATTGCGGATTCTTCACGATTAACTCCTTCCGGTAATGGAGCGGCGAGGACCTGCAAGATAAACCAGTGTCATGACAAATTGACGACTTCGATTGAAACTCTTCGCGAAACGAATTGCGCTCGGCGCGCCGGGAATCGCCGTAATAACGCGTTTCGACAAGAGTGCGGGGTCTCTAGTTTAACGGCGTCTTCCTCGCATCATGGTGTGCGGCGGATTATGGCCGGGCGGGTTGATTATTGGCGGGGACACTTAAAACCGGCTCGGAAATTGCATTCACCAAATCGGTCGCCGGTTCTGGAAGCGGCGGCGATGCCAGAACGATTCTCGCATTCGTCGATTCGTCGAAACGGAATCGGGCCATTCGATGCGGCGCCTCTGTGTTTTCGCTCTCTGTGTGAAGGAATTACCGCGCACGGAGTTGCACGTTTTGCGCCGCCAACGCCGGGAGGACATGCATGAGCAAGATTGCGATCATCGGCGCGACGGGCAATGTCGGCAGCCGATTGCTGGAGGAAGCGTTGCGCCGGGGACACACGGTAACGGCGCTGGCCCGCGATACATCCGCCCTGAGCGCGCGCGACGGCGTGACCGCGCGCAACGTCGACGCGCTCGACATGGCCGCGCTCGCCGATGCGATTGCGGGTCACGACGCGGTGTTCAGCGCGACGCGCTTCGCCTCGGTGCCTGAAAGCGCGATCGTCGGAGCGGTGAAGCGCGCGGTCGTCGAACGTTTGCTGGTCGTCGGCGGCGCGGGCAGCCTGTACGTCGCGCCGGGCCGGCGCGTGCTCGATGCGCCCGGCTTTCCGCCGGCATATCGGGACGAAGCGACGGCGGGCGCGGCGTTCCTCGACGCGCTGCGACGTGAGCGTGACGTGATGTGGACCTTCGTGTCGCCGTCCGCGGAGTTCGTGGACGGCCCGCGCACGCGGAAATTCCGCGTTGGCGTCGACGAATTGCTCGTCGATGCCAATGGTAGAAGCTGGATCACGTTCGACGACTTCGCGATCGCCTTCCTCGACGCGTTCGAGCGCGGCGAACCGGTCAGGCAACGCTTCACGGTCGGCTACTGATCAGCCGTGGACGTCCGCTTCGACTTCCTCGTCTTGCGGCATCGCGGCGGCGAGAATCATCGCCGATGCGTTTTGCGGTTTCGGATCGCGCTGCGACGGGCGATACACCTGATCGCCGCGATGAATCGGCATCCCCGACAGGGAGCAGACGCCTTCCGTGTTGGCCGTGGTCGCGCGCCAGCCCTGATAGCCGTAATGGCAGGTGCCGGGATCGGACCAGTAGACGAGCGCGGTCGCGCTGCTCGGGCGCTCGATCACGCGCACGATGGCTTGAGGATAGGGCAGCCGGTCATTCGCAGGCTGCGGATGCGCCCGATTCCAGTCGCGCGTCAGACGGTCGACGAAGGCGCTCTCGGCGCGTGCGGTTCGTTGGGACGGAGCGATGCGGCCGGTCTCGGCGGGTATCGTTTCGAGCTGATGGACCGTTTGGGACCACGGATCGGCTCGCTTCGAAAGTGCTGTCATGGCATTTTTCCAGGCTTTGGCTCGACCTAGAACGTACGTCATTAAGCACATTCCGATAAATACGGCATCAGTGAAAACACTGTCCCGTTGACGCGAATAATCCCAATGGACGGTCAGATTGCGCTTATGTAAATGCCGGATGCTTGCCAGATAAGGCTTTGCGGCCTGTTTAAGATTTGCCCACACAGTCGGCAAAACGGAGCGTCGCCGGAATTCCGAAAGCGATAAGTAATTAGAAAGAAGGCGAATTCGAAAGAATCGCTGCAGCGTTGAAGCGCTATCGCAATAAAACCGGGCTGCAACGACACGCGCGAAGCAGCCCGGCAGCACTTCACCCCGCCACGGCCCGAGCCGCCGCGCGGCCGCGCAACCATTCGAGCGCCAGCAGCAGACTCGTCGAAAACACGATGAGAATCGTCGCGAGCGCGGCGATTGTCGGACTGATGTTCTCGCGGATGCCCGTGAACATCTGGCGCGGCAGCGTCGTCTGTTCCGCGCCGGCGAGAAAGAGCGTGACGACGACTTCGTCGAAGGATGTCGCGAACGCGAACAGCGCGCCCGATATCACGCCCGGCGCAATCACCGGCAACGTCACGCGAAAGAACGTCGTCAGCGGGTTCGCGCCGAGCGACTGGCTCGCGCGCACCAGATTCGTGTTGAAGTTCTGGAGTGTCGCGGCGACCGTCGTCACCACGAACGGCACGCCGAGCGCCGCGTGCGCGAGAATCAGGCCGAAATACGTGTTCGCGATGCCGAGCGGCGCAAAGAACAGATACATGCCGACGCCGACGACGATCACCGGCACGATCATCGGCGAGATGAGCACCGCCATCAGCAAGCCCTTGCCGGCGAAGTTCGCTTTCGTCAGCCCGACTGCGGCGAGCGTGCCGAGAATCGTCGCGACCAGCGTCGCCGATGGCGCGACGATGAAGCTGTTCTTCGCGGCCATGCGCCACTCGTCCGACATGACGAGGTTGTGATACCAGCGCATCGAGAAGCCGGGAATCGGATAGACGAGGAAGGTGCTCGACGAGAACGACAGCGGCACGATGGCCAGCACCGGCAGAATTAAATACAGCAGCGTCAGCACGCACAGAATGCGCAACGCGAAGTACCAGATGCGCTCGATGGCGGACGTGTGCGGCGCGAACAGCGGTTTGGCGAGTTTCATCTCTGTTACCCCAGGCTCACGTTCGAGCGCGTGAAGCGCCCGTAGACGACGTACAGCACCAGCGTCGCGGCGAGCAGCAGCGCGCCGAGGGCGCAGGCCATGCCCCAGTTGATGGTCACGTTCGTGAAATAGGCGATGTAGTAGCTCACCATCTGGTCGTTCGGTCCGCCGAGCAGCGCCGGCGTGATGTAGTAGCCGATCGCCAGAATGAACACCAGCAGCACGCCCGCGCCGATGCCGGGGTAAGTCTGCGGTACATACACGCGCCAGAACGCGGCGAACGGATGGCTGCCGAGCGATACCGCCGCGCGCTGATAAGTCGGCGGCACCGACTTCATCACGCTGTACAGCGGCAGGATCATGAAGGGCAGAAGAATGTGGGTCAGCGAGATATAGACGCCCACGCGATTGAACAGCAGCGCGAGCGGCGAGTCGATCAGCCCGCTGCCGATCAGCGCCTTGTTGATGAGCCCTTCGCTTTGCAGCAGCACGATCCACGCGGCGACGCGCACGAGCACCGAGGTCCAGAACGGTATCAGCACGAGGACCATCACGAGGTTCGCGCGGCGCGCGGGCAGCGTGGAGATCCAGTAGGCGAGCGGATAGCCGAGCAGCAGCGCGAACAGCGTGACCGCGAAGCCGATCACGAAGGTGCGCCCGAACACGTTGACGTAGATGGACTGGTCCGGATCGGCGTGAACGATGTTGCCGAACCCGTCCTGCTTATGATCGAGCGACGCCAGCAGATAGAACGGCGACAGCCGGCTCGCGTTCTTCGCGATGGCTTGCCAGTAGGCCGGATCGTTCCAGCGCTCGTCGATTTCGATGATCTTCGCGCGCAACTGCGGCGGCGCGAGCGGCTTGCCGTCGTCGCCGGTGAGCGGCATCGCGCGAGCGGTCTTCGCAACGAGCGAGCGATATCCCGGAATCTCCGTGTTGAGGCGGCGGGCGAGGGCGCCCATCGAATCGCCGTCCTGAATCGCGGTCAGGTCTTGCGCGAGCGCGGCGTAGGCGGCATCGGGCGGCGCGGCCTTGCGGTCCCAGCCGGCGAGCGCCGCGCCGGTATGCGGCAACGCGTTCGCCACTTCGGGATTTTCGATGGCCCGTGTGAGCAGCGCGCCGATCGGCACCACGAAGATCAGAAACAAAAAGATGGCGAGCGGCGCGATCAACGCAAGCGCCATCGCGCGTTTCTTGGCGTCGGCGAGCTTCAGCTCTTTTTTCAGGCGCGCGGTCGATTCGCCCGACTCGTCCACGGCGATCGTGATGGTGTTCACGCTGGTGTCTCCCTGCAACTTGGCGGTAACGAGGCCGCGCCTCACAGGAAGCGCGACCGTCGCACCGCAGTCAGCCACTTACTTCGATGCCCACGCCGAGAAGCGCTGTTCCAGTTCATCGCCGTGATCGGTCCAGAACGCCATGTCCTGCAACACCGCGTTCTTCGCGTTGGCCGGCGAGTTCGGCATATCGGCCTGCGTCTTCGCATCGAGCGCGGTGATCGCGGCCTTGTTCACCGGACCATAGGCGATGTGCTGCGCGTACTCCTGCTGCGGCTTCTGCGACACCGAATACGCGATGTACTGCGTCGCCACGTCCTTGTTCGGCGAGCCCTTCGGAATGGCCCAGTAATCGAGGTCGTAGATGCTGCCGTTCCACACGACCTTTAGGTTCTTGCCTTCCTTGCGCGCGGCATCGATACGGCCGTTGTACGCGGTGGACATGACGACATCGCCCGCGACGAGGAACTGCGGCGGCTGTGCGCCGGCCTCCCACCACTGGATGCTCGGCTTCAGCTCGTCGAGCTTCTTGAACGCGCGATCCGCGCCGGCCTTGGTTCCGAGCACCTTGTAGACATCCTTCGGTGCGACGCCGTCGGCCATCAGTGCGAATTCGAGGTTGTAGCGCGCACCCTTGCGCATGCCGCGCTTGCCCGGGAATTTCTTCGTGTCCCAGAAGTCCGCCCAGCTGGCCGGCGCGCTCTTCAGCTTGTCGGCGTTATAGGCGAGGGCCGTCGACCAGACGAAGAAACCGGCGCCGCAGGTTTGCGGCGACTCAGGCACGAGTTCCGATTTCTTCGCGATCTTCGACCAGTCGAGCTTTTCGTACAGACCTTCGTCGCAGCCACGGCCGAGATCGCCCGATTCGACTTCGACCACGTCCCAGTTCACGTGCTTGGCTTCGACCATCGCCTTGACCTTGGCCTGCTCGCCGTTGTACTCAACCGCCGTGACCTTATTGTTGGTCGACTTCTCGAACGGCTGATTGAACGCGACCTTCTGCGCGTCGCCATTAGCCCCGCCAAAGTTGACGACGGTGAGGTCCGCCGCGAACGCGACCGATACGCTCGTCGCGCACACGAGCGCGGCGGCTCCCTTGGAACACAGTGCGAACTTCCTCATGGTGGTTTCCTCTGCTTGGTTTTATCGATTGACTGCGGAAAACGGCATGCGCGCGGCACGCCGGAGAACGTCTCACGCGAACACGCGCAAATGCTCGGGCGCGAATTCCAGTGCGATCGGCGCGCCGGGCGTAAAGCCTGCGAGTGCTTCCGTGCCGAGCGGCACCTTGACGAAACACTCGTCCTGATCGCGCACGCCGCAGCGCATGCGCACGTGGTCGCCGAAATAGATGAGGCTTTTGGCTTCACCCGCGAGCGCGTTGTGTCCGTTCGCGCCGTTCACGCGGTGCGCGCCGGCTGCGAGCTTCATGCGTTCGGGCCGGATGCACGCCACCGCCGACGCGCCGGCGTTCGCCTTCGCCACGTTCAGGCCCGAAAGCCGCGTGCCGTCCGCGAGCCGTATCTCGCAGTAATCGCCTTGCGTATGTTCGATGGTGCCCCGCAGCCGGTTGCTGTCGCCGATGAAATTGGCGACGAACTCGTTGCACGGCGCTTCGTAGAGGTGATCGACGGTATCGAGCTGCTGCACGATGCCCTTGTCGAACACGGCGACGCGGTCGCTCATGGTGAGCGCCTCGCCCTGATCGTGCGTGACGTACACAAAGGTGACGCCGAGCTTCTCGTGCAGCGACTTAAGTTCGTACTGCATGTGCTCGCGAAGCTGTTTGTCCAGCGCGCCGAGCGGCTCGTCCATCAGCACGAGCTTCGGCTCGAAGACGAGCGCGCGAGCCAGCGCGATGCGCTGCTGCTGACCGCCCGACAACTGCGCCGGATAACGCTTCGCGAAGCTCTCCATGCGCACCATCTTCAGCGCGTTGTTGACGCGATGAGCACGTTCTTCGGCGGACATCTTGCGCACTGTCAGCGGATATTCGACGTTCTGCTGCACCGACAGATGCGGAAAGAGGGCGTAGTTCTGAAACACCATGCCGATGTCGCGCTTGTGCGGCGGCACCTTGTTGAGCAGCTTGCCGTCGAGCCAAATTTCGCCGCCCGTCGGGAATTCGAAGCCCGCGAGCATCATGAGGCACGTGGTCTTGCCGGAGCCGGACGGCCCGAGCAGCGTAAGGAATTCGCCTTGATAGATGTCGAGATCGAGAGACTTCACGACGAGCGTTTCGCCGTCGTAAGTCTTTCGGACGCCGCGAAAGCTGACGATCACCTGATCGGATTTCATCTTCCGTGTCTCCTTCGGAAAGCTGAATGCGGGTATTTCGGATGCCGGCGCCGCAACGGGACGGCGGGCGGCTCCGGAAATTTTTTCCACTACTTGCGCTAACTATAGCCTGAGACGGTTCTACAATGGGGAACCATTTCAATATTCATCGGGGAGCCACTTTCGGCGCTGGCGCCTCGTCCCGGGACAGGACCTTGACTACGATCCACCTTGCAGACTGGCTGAATGCGCGAATCGACCGCACGCGCGAAGAGCCGGTCTACCGGCAACTGCTCGAGGCGATGCAGCAGGCCATTTTGACCGGTCAGCTTGCGTCGGGGGCAAAGCTGCCGAGCTCGCGCATGCTGGCGGCCGACATCGGCGTCGCGCGCAATACGGTGCTGCACGTGTACGAGCAGTTGACGGCCGAAGGCTATGTCACGTCGACGACCGGCAGCGGCACCTATGTCGCCGATACCGCCCCGAACGACCGTGCGGCCATGCGCAAGCCGCAGGAACCGGCCGATGAAACGCCGCGCAAGCCTTGTCTGATATCGAAGCGGGGCGCGCGGCTGATCGCCCACGCGGGCGTCGCGCCGAAGCAGTGGGGCGCGTTCATGCCGGGCGTGCCGGATGTGGCGGAGTTTCCGTCGCGTACGTGGAGCCGTTTGCAGTCGCGGCTCTGGAAGCGCGCGAGTCCCGACTTGCTGACGTATGCGCCGGGCGGCGGGTATCGGCCGCTACGGCGCGCGTTGTCGGACTATCTGCGCGTCGCGCGTTCGGTGAAATGCACGCCGGATCAGATCATCATCACGACGGGGATTCATCAATCGATCGATCTCGCGGTGCGTCTTCTGACCGATAGCGGCGATCGCGCGTGGGTCGAGGAGCCGTGCTACTGGGGCGTGCGCAGCGTGTTGCAGGCGTCGGGGCTGACGCTCGTGCCCGTGCCCGTCGACGAAGAAGGCCTCAATCCCAGCGCGCGCGACATGGCCGCGCCGCCGCGCATTGCGCTCGTGACGCCGTCGCATCAGTATCCGCTCGGCATGGTGATGAGTCTCGCGAGGCGTCGTGCGCTGCTCGAATTCGCGCGGCAGCATGGCGTGTGGATCATCGAGGACGACTACGACAGCGAGTTCCGTTACCGCAGCCGGCCGCTTTCGTCGCTGCAGGGACTCGACGATGCGGGGCAGGTCATCTATGTCGGCAGTCTCGGCAAGATGATGTTTCCCGGCTTGCGCATGGGCTATATGGTCGTGCCGGAGAATCTCGTCGATACGTTCCGCACCGGCGTCGCGGAGCTATATCGCGAAGGCCAGTTGATGCAGCAGGCGGTGATGACGGAATTCATTCTGGATGGGCATTTGACGTCGCATGTGCGGCGCATGCGCGGCCTTTACGATGAACGGCGCCAGTTGCTCATCGACGCGATCGGCGCGCATTTCGGTAAAACGCTTGCCGTGCGTGGCGACGAAGCGGGCCTGCACTTCGTGCTCGAATTGCCCGGCAACGCGAGCGATCGCGCGATTACCGACGATGCGCTCGCGAGCGGCGTGGTCACGCGTCCGCTCACGCACTACTACATGAATCAGGATGACGCGCGCAGGGGCTTGATGCTGGGCTATGCGTGTGTGCCGCACGCCGAGATCGCGCCCGCCTTTGCAAAGCTGGCTGGCGTGATCGAGCGGGCGTTAAGCGCGGTGGAAGCGGGTTCCTAAAGAGTCTCGGCGTCGACGTGCTGTTGCGTTTCGTCCGGTGCGAACGGACGCCAGACGGGCGCGTCCGTCGAGAAATCATCGAGCAATGAGAATTGCTCCAGTGTCGATTCGGTATCGAACATGGGCTTATCCTTCGAATAGTTAGAATGACGAACGAATCAGCGTGAGCTCAGATTCGCGGCGGCCGGCGCGCCATTCGCGTAATCGACGATTGCCCGGTTGTGCGCTTCTGCCTGCGCGGCGACGGCGTCGCCCCACATGCTTCGCGAAGGATAAGTATTGCGGTTGAGCGCCGGCAAAGAGCCGTTCGAATAGGCTGCGGCGAGTTCGGCCCGCACTTGCGCACGCGTTTTGGGCGTTTCGCTTGCGCTTGCCGTGCTTTGCGTAGGCGTGAGATACGTTCCCGCACGGCCGATTCCCTGGCCGCCTTCCGCAAAAGCGGTGCTCGAGATCACGGCGGACACAGCGGCGAGCGAGAGGCTCGTGAGCAGATAGCGTTTCATGGTGCGACTCCTTTCGATCCTTCGGGATACGGCGCATCGTGTGAATGAACGATGCGCCGTGGCAGAACGAAATGTAGTCGCGCCGGTGCGGCGGATAAATGGCCTATTGACGAATAGATTTATCTATTGCGGCGAATAATCGTCGAGCCGTCAAACCACGACGTCCGCCGTGCCCGCGACTTCGGGCGTGCCGTGGCGAACGATCATCGGCGATGCGGTGCTCGTCGGCAGGCAGCGCTCTTCCGCTTCCTTCTGGCCCTGCAGCAGCGGGCAGCGTTCGAACAGCTCCGCCACCCAGTCGACGAACACGCGCACCTTCGGCGACAAATGCCGGTTGTGCGGATACACCGCTGAAATGGGCATCGGCATCGGGCTCCATTGCGGCAACAGTTCGACGAGTTCGCCCGAACGCAGATACGGCAGCGCCATGAATCGCGGCACCTGAACGATGCCCACGCCCTTGAGTCCGCAACTCAGATACGCTTCGGCATCGTTCACCGCGATCATGCCGCGCATCTTCACTTCGATGGTCTCGCCGTCCACGACGAAATCCATGTCCATGATTCGCCCAGTCCGGCTCGAGAAATAGTTGACGGCCGTGTGGTTCTGCAGATCGTCGAGTGTCGTCGGCGTGCCGTTGCGTTCCAGATATTGAGCGCTGGCTACCGTGACGCCCTGAAACACGCCGATGCGCCGCGCGACAAGACTCGAATCCTGCAGCGTGCCGACGCGGATCACGCAATCGACGCCTTCCTGGATGAGGTCGACCGGCTTGTCGCCGAAGCCCATCATCAGTTCGATGTCCGGATAGCGCGTGTGGAAATCGCATAGCTGGGGCATCACGATCAGCCGCCCGATGGCCCCCGGCATGTCCACGCGCAACTTGCCGTGCGGCCCCTTGCCGTTGTTCGAGAACGTGCTCTCGGCTTCCTCGATGTCCGCGAGGATGCGCACGCATCGCTCGTAGTAGGCGGCGCCGTCCGGCGTCAGATTGAGCCTGCGCGTGGTGCGCTGAAGCAGCCGCACGTTGAGAAAGGCTTCGAGGTTCTGAATGATCGTCGTCACCGATGCACGCGGCAGGTTCAGCGTGTCCGCTGCGCGCGAAAAGCTGTTCGTGTCGACGACGCGAGTAAAGACCTGCATTGCTTGTAGCCGATCCATTTTCGTACCTTCGATGCTTATAGAGGCAGGGAATTAAGCGGCTGGCTAAGAAAATCGCCGGGAGCTTAAGCGATGATTGTTCGGGGCGACCGAATTGTGTTGCCGGATTATAGGCATTTATTAAAAAAGGCGCGGACTCCAGAATTCGCACCATCGAAACTCATGCGTGACGGCCTTGCAATCAGGGCTGTGCACGGAAATAACCATGGCATCACTGCTGGATTTGGAGCAAGGACCGAGACTGTGCATCGAAGAGGTGCGCATTGCGGGCCATGTGCAGCCCATCATGCTGCGCAGCTATCGCCCCGCGTCGGACGGCACCGTCCTGCCCATCGTCCTCTATTTTCATGGCGGTGGTTTTACAAGCGGCACACTCGACGATGCCGACATCGCCGCCGCGACCATCGCACGCGATACGCCCGCTTGGGTCGTGTCGGTGGCTTATTCGCTGGCGCCGCAGTATCCGTTTCCGGCTGCGCCCGAGGATGGCTATCGCGCGGCGCAATGGGCCGTGGCGCATGCCCGCGCTCAGCGTGCGGACCCGCAGCGAGTAGGCGTGGCGGGCCACGACGCGGGCGGCAATCTCGCGACATGTGTCGCTGCGATTGCACGCGATCGCGGCGACATTCGCATGTCGGCGCAAGTGCTGCTCGCGCCGCTGCTCGATCCGAGCATGACGCGCGTCGCCGATGAACGCAAGGTGCTGTGCCCGGATCTCGAACTGAGCGAATGCGCGCGCTGTTATCGCGCTTACCTGCCGAATCCGTCGCAACGTTTGCATCCGTATGCGGCGCCGCTCGAATCGCGTCGTCTTGCTGGCCTGCCTCCTGCATTGATCGCGAGCGCCGAGCATGACTTGCTGCACATCGAGGCTGAAAAGTACGCAGCGGAACTGATCTCGGCGGGCGTGCCCACCGAAGTGACGCGGCATTGCAAGGCATCGCATCAGGCGCTCGCCGCGCATCCCGACGCATTGGCCGATGTCGTCGCTTTCTTCAGGAAGCGGCTTGCGCGCACCAAATAAGCGCTAAGCCGAGCACCATAAAAAAACAATCTCAACGCAACCGGAGCCTTTCATCATGTTCTTCACTCGCAAACGCATCTACGCCGCGCTAGGCGCTGCGTTGGTCATCGCAGGCGCGGGCGGCTATACCGCCTGGCGCGGCCACGGCGACGCGGCGATCAACGAAGCCAAAGCCGCAGCGCATAGCCCCACTGCCACCGAAGTCGATGTCGCGACCGTCATCTCGAAGACCATCACCGACTGGCAAAGCTACTCGGGCAGGCTCGAAGCGGTGGACCACGTGGACATTCGCCCGCTCGTGCCCGGCACGATCGTCGCGGTGCATTTCAAGGATGGCGCGCTCGTGAAGAAGGGTGATCCACTGTTCACGATCGATCCGCGTCCCTATGTAGCCGAAGTGGATCGCGCGCAGGCGCAACTCGCGGCGGCGCAGGCGCGCAACGGCTACACATCGACGGACGCCGCGCGCGCCGAACGTCTGCTCACGGATAACGCGATCGCCAAGCGCGATTACGACGAAAAGCAAAACGCCGCACGCGAGGCCGTCGCCAACCTGAAGGCTGCGCAAGCCGCCGTCGAGACCGCGAAGATCAATCTTGCGTATACGCGCATCACCGCGCCGGTATCGGGCCGTGTATCGCGTGCGGAACTGACGGTGGGCAACATCGTATCGACGGGCGGCAATGCGCCCTTGCTGACGACGCTGGTTTCGGTCTCGCCAATCTATGCATCGTTCGATGTCGACGAACAAACTTATCTGCGCTATCTCGGGCGCGACGCGGGCCATACCGTGCCGGTGTCGCTCGGGCTTGCCAACGAAGAGGGTTATTCACGCGAAGGCGTCGTCGATTCCGTCGATAACCGGCTCGATACGACGTCCGGCACGATCCGCGTGCGTGCGCGCTTCAACAATCCGGACGGCTCGCTCGTGCCGGGGCTGTACGCGCGCATCAAAGTGGGCGGCGGCACGCCTCACCCGGCCGTGCTCGTCGACGATGCCGCCATCGGCACCGATCAGGACAAGAAGTTCGTGATGGTCGTCGACAAGGACAACCGCGTGCAGTATCGCGAAGTCACGCTCGGTCAGACGCACGACGGCTTGCGCGTGATTGCGAAGGGACTGGAAGCGGGCGAACGCATCGTCGTGAACGGATTGCAGCGCGTGCGTCCGAACGATGTCGTCAAAGCCAACGGTGTCGCGATGAACAACAGCGGCGATGCGCCCGTCGTGAAGACGGCATCGGCGCAGTGATTCGCGTGATCCGCAACGGAAAGAACTCGTCATGAACATATCCAAATTCTTCATCGACCGCCCGATCTTTGCGGGCGTGTTGTCGGTGGTCGTGCTGCTGGCGGGCATCATCGCGATGTTCAAGCTGCCGATCTCCGAGTATCCGGAAGTCGTGCCGCCATCGGTCGTCGTGCATGCGCAGTATCCCGGCGCGAACCCGAAGGTGATTGCGGAGACCGTGGCTTCGCCGCTCGAAGAGCAGATCAACGGCGTCGAAGACATGCTGTACATGCAGTCGCAGGCGAACAGCGACGGCAATCTCACGACGACCGTCACGTTCAAGCTCGGCACCGATCCCGATAAGAACACGCAACTCGTGCAGAACCGCGTGAATCAGGCGCTGCCGCGTTTGCCGCAGGACGTGCAGCGGCTCGGCGTGACGACGATCAAGTCATCGCCGACGCTCACGATGGTGGTTCACCTGAACTCACCGAACGGCCGCTACGACATGACGTATTTGCGCAACTACGCGCTCATCAACGTCAAGGATCGGCTCGAACGTATCGCCGGCGTGGGTGAAGTGCAGTTGTGGGGCTCGGGCGATTATTCGATGCGGGTCTGGCTCGATCCGCAAAAGGTCGCGCAGCGCGGCATGACGGCAACCGATGTCGTCAACGCGATCCGCGAGCAGAACGTGCAGGTTGCGGCTGGCGTGATCGGCGGTTCGCCGACGCTGCCCAACGTGCCGCTCCAGTTGAACGTGAATGCGCGCGGCCGCTTGCAGAACGAGTCGGAGTTTCGCGACATCGTGCTGAAGACTTCGCCGGATGGCGCGGTCACGCATCTCAGCGATGTCGCGCGCGTCGAACTTGCGGCATCCGAATACGGCTTGCGCTCGCTGCTCGACAACAAGTCGGCCGTGGCAATCGCAATCAACCAGCAACCGGGCGCGAACTCGCTTCAGATCTCCGACGAAGTGCGCAAGACGATGAAGGAACTGCAGGCCGATATGCCTGCGGGTCTCGAGTATCAGATCGTCTATGACCCGACGCAGTTCGTGCGCTCCAGTATCGAGGCGGTCATTCATACGCTCGTCGAAGCGATTGCGCTCGTCGTGCTGGTGGTGATCGTGTTCCTGCAAACGTGGCGTGCTTCGATCATTCCGCTGCTTGCGGTGCCGGTGTCGATCGTCGGGACATTCTCGCTGTTGCTTGCGTTCGGCTTCTCGATCAACGCGCTGTCGCTGTTCGGGATGGTGCTCGCAATCGGTATCGTGGTCGACGATGCGATCGTCGTCGTCGAAAACGTCGAGCGCAATATCGAAGCGGGCTTGTCAGCGCGAGATGCCACGTATCAGGCGATGCGCGAGGTGAGCGGGCCGATCATCGCGATTGCCCTGACGCTCGTTGCCGTGTTCGTGCCGCTCGCGTTCATGTCCGGCCTGACGGGTCAGTTCTACAAGCAGTTCGCGATGACCATCGCAATCTCGACGGTGATCTCCGCGTTCAACTCGCTGACGCTGTCGCCGGCGCTCGCAGCGCTTCTTCTGAAGGGCCACGATGAACCGAAGGACTGGCTTACACGTGGAATGGATCGCGTGTTTGGCGGCTTCTTCCGCGGCTTCAACAAGGTCTTTCATCGCGGATCGGACGCGTACGGCAAGGGCGTCACCCGCGTCATCAACCGCAAGGCGATCATGATGGTCGTGTATGCGGTGCTGCTCGGCGGTGCGGTGCTGATGGGCAAGCTCGTGCCTGGCGGCTTCGTGCCCGCGCAGGACAAGGAGTATTTGATCAGCTTCGCGCAGTTGCCGAACGGCGCATCGCTCGATCGCACCGAAGGCGTGATCCGCCAGATGAGCGACATCGCGCTGAAGCAGCCGGGCGTGGAAAGCGCAGTGGAATTTCCGGGCCTGTCGGTGAACGGCTTCACGAATTCGTCGAGCGCGGGCATTGTCTTCGTCACGCTCAAGCCGTTCAAGGACCGCGTGCATGACAAGTCGCTGTCGGCCAATGCCATTGCCGGTGCGTTGAATCAGAAGTATGCGGGCATCAAAGGTTCGTTCATCGCCGTGTTCCCGCCGCCGCCGGTGCTCGGTCTCGGCACGCTCGGGGGCTTCAAGATGCAGCTCGAAGATCGCGGCGCGCTCGGCTATGCGGCGCTCGCCGATGCCACGCAGGCGTTCATCAAGCGCGCATCGCAGACGCCGGAACTCGGACCGACGTTCTCGAGCTATCAGATCAACGTGCCGCAACTGAACGTGGATCTGGATCGCGTGAAAGCGAAGCAACTGGGCGTTTCGGTGACGGATGTGTTCGACACGATGCAGGTCTATCTCGGCTCGCTGTATGTCAACGACTTCAACCGCTTCGGACGCGTGTACCAGGTGCGCGTGCAGGCCGATGCGCCGTTCCGTGCGAATCCCGAAGACATCGGCTTGCTGAAGACGCGCAACGCGAACGGGGACATGGTGCCGCTTTCGTCGCTCGTGAAGGTATCGCCGACGTACGGCCCGGAAATGGTGGTGCGTTACAACGGCTACACGGCAGCCGATATCAACGGCGGTCCTGCGCCGGGATATTCGTCGGGCCAGGCACAGGCGGCTGCGGAACGCATTGCGGCTGAAGTGCTGCCGCGCGGGATCAAGTTCGAATGGACGGACCTCACGTATCAGCAGATTCTCGCGGGCAACGCTGCCCTGTGGGCGTTCCCGATCAGCGTGCTGCTGGTGTTCCTCGTGCTTGCCGCGTTGTATGAAAGCCTGACGTTGCCGCTCGCGGTGATCCTGATCGTGCCGATGAGCATCCTCTCCGCGCTGCTCGGCGTATGGCTCACGGATGGCGACAACAACATCTTCACGCAGATCGGCTTGATGGTGCTCGTGGGCTTGTCAGCGAAGAACGCCATTCTTATCGTGGAGTTCGCACGCGAGCTGGAAATGCAGGGACGTTCGATCGTGCAGGCTGCGATCGAAGCGAGCCGCTTGCGTCTGCGTCCGATTCTGATGACATCCATCGCGTTCATCATGGGCGTGGTGCCGCTGGTGTTGTCGTCGGGTGCGGGCTCGGAGATGCGTCACGCGATGGGCGTTGCAGTGTTCTTCGGCATGCTCGGCGTAACGCTCTTCGGTCTGATGCTGACGCCGGTGTTCTACGTGATCCTGCGCAAACTGAGCCGCACGGAACATGTGACGGACAAGCACGGCACGCATCCGCAGATGCGCGGTATCGGTGCTTCGTACGAAGCGCAATGAGGTGGATGATGAATAAGTCGCTAATGAAACGATGGTTGGGGTTGCCTGCATTGATGGCGTCGCTGCTCGTGGTCGCGGGATGTTCGCTTGCCCCGACCTATGAAAAGCCGGATGTGAATCCGCCGGCTGCGTACAAGGAAACGCCGACGCTGTCGCCATCGGAAGCCGGTACGTGGAAGACCGCGCAGCCTTCGGAAGAAATGCTGCGCGGCGAGTGGTGGACCGTGTTCGACGACCCCACGCTCAACGATCTCGAACGTCAGGCGCAAGAGGCCAATCAGAATTTGAAGGCTGCGGCGGCGCGCGTGAAGGAATCGCGCGCAATCAATCAGACGGCGCGTGCAGGTCTCTTTCCGACGCTCGATGCAGGCTTCGGTCCGACACGCGAGAAGTTCTCGCCAGCCTCGCAATTCCTGCCGCCCGACGGAAACGTTCCGGCGCAGACGTTGTGGCGCGCGCAAGCGAGCGTGTCGTATGAAGTCGATCTGTTCGGCCGCGTTTCTAACTCGGTGCAGGCGGCCAACGCGGACACGGAACAAAGCCAGGCGTTGTTCCGTTCCGTGCAGCTTGCATTGCAGGCGGATGTCGCGCAGAACTACTTCAATCTTCGAGAACTGGATGCGGAAGCCGATGTATTCGCGCGCACCGTGACCCTGCGTGAAGAAGCGCTCAAACTCGTGCAGCGGCGCTTCGCGGAAGGCGATATCAGCGAACTGGACGTCGCGCGTGCGCGCTCCGAACTGGCGACCGCTCGTTCCGATGCGATGACGGTGCAACGCTTGCGCGCGGCATCGGAGCATGGTCTTGCGGTACTGCTCGGCAAGGCACCCGCGCAATTTACGATGGCCGCCAACCCGCTCAAGCCGGTGACGGTGCGCTTGCCGCCGGGCTTGCCTTCGTCGTTGCTCGAACGCCGTCCGGATATCGCTGCAGCGGAGCGGTCCATGGCCGCAGCGAATGCGCGCATCGGCGTGGCGAAGGCGGCGTTCTTTCCGTCGTTGACCTTGACGGGATCGGGGGGCTTCGAATCGGCGACGCTCGGCGATCTCTTCAACTGGTCGAGCCGCACGTTCCTGCTCGGGCCGTTCGCGGGCACGATGCTCAATCTGCCGATCTTCGATGGCGGGCGTCGCAAGGGCAATCTCGCGAATGCGCGCGCCATTTACGAAGAGGACGTGGCGAATTATCGTCAGCAAGTGCTAGTGGCGTTCCGTGAAGTCGAAGACAACCTGTCGGACTTGCGCATCCTCGAAACGCAGACCACGACGCAGGCGGATGCGGTGAACGCATCGGTGCGCGCCGCGCAGCTTTCACGCAGGCAGTACACGGAAGGCGCGGTGAATTACCTCGATGTGATCGACGCCGAGCGCACCGTGTTGCAGTCGCAGCGCGTGGCCGTTCAGCTTGCGGGGACGCAGGCGGTATCGACGGTGAACCTGATACGCGCACTTGGCGGCGGATGGGGCGATGCGATGCCCACGCCGGTTCCCGAACCGAGTCTCGCGAAGAACTGATGCCGGTCTGGGGCCCCGCTGAATGCGGGGCCTTTTTGTTTCTGACCGCGATTGTTCGCTTCAAGGAACATATGTCTTCACTTGCGGCCCATTTATCGGCATCGCTCCCATCCATAGAATACAAGTCATGGGAATGGGAGCCGCCAATGAGAGCCTTGATCGCAAGACAAATCTATCAACCTGCCGTCGTGTTGCCTTTGCTGCTGCTCATGCGGCTCATGGTCACGCTCGACTTCAATCTCGCGCAAGTCATGTTCGTGATGCTGCTCAGAGGTTCGCAGCACGCTTATCAGTTCGTCGCGCGTCAGGCAGTGCATCGTGAGCGCGGACAGGCAATCGAACGCATTGCCTGCCGCCACTGCTGCTGAGGTTCATCAATAGACTTCGGGAACGTACATCTCCTGCGGCACGGGCTGGCGCAAATAATCGGGATTGAATACCCGCTCGGGCAGTTGTATCGAAGAATGCTCAATCTCGTGATACGGCACCTGACTCAACAGGTGATGAATACAGTTGAGGCGTGCGCGCTTCTTGTCGACGGCCTGCACCACCCACCACGGCGCTTCCGGTATGTGCGAGCGTTGCAGCATGACTTCCTTGGCGGCCGTATAGGCTTCCCATCGGCGGCGGCTTTCGAGATCCATCGGGCTGAGCTTCCACTGCTTCAACGGATCTTCGATGCGCGCCTGAAAGCGCACTTCCTGTTCATCGTCGGTAATCGAAAACCAGTACTTGATGATCTGAATGCCGCTGCGCACCAGCATCTTCTCGAACTCCGGCACTGATCGAAAGAATTCTTCGTACTCTTCGTCGGTGCAGAAGTGCATCACGCGTTCGACGCCCGCGCGGTTGTACCAGCTTCGATCGAACAACACGATCTCGCCGCCCGCCGGCAGATGCGACACATAACGCTGGAAATACCATTGTGTACGCTCGCGATTGTTCGGCGCAGGCAGCGCAGCGACGCGGCATACACGCGGATTGAGCCGCTGCGTAATGCGTTTGATTGCGCCGCCTTTGCCCGCGGCGTCGCGTCCCTCGAAGATGACGACGAGCCTGTGTCCCGTGTGCACGACCCAGTCCTGCAACTTCACGAGTTCGCCTTGCAAGCGAAATAGCTCGCGGAAATAGGTCTTGCGGATCGCCCGTTCTTCATCGGAGAAGGCCGCTTCGCCGTCCATCAGGCGGTCGTCGATCTCCATCTCGAACTCTTCGTCGTAGCTGTCGATCAGGTCGGCGTGAAAACGGCGCTGTTTGTCCGTCATGTTCATGTCGTGCTCCGGAATGCATCTGGTTCGCGCGGTCGTTCGTGAGGCGGCGCGGGACGGCCGATTATGACCGCATGGCGTTGCAGTCGTATGACGCCGCAATCAATTCGTCCATTGTAGAAACGCTCGCGCTTTATGACACGCGTTCGTGCGCCGTTAGAATATTGCGGCGCTTGGCGCTAAAACTCAGAGAGGCGACTCACGATGACCGACACGTTCGATGCAGTGCAAACCGCGCGCCTATTGCCTTACGATCGCCTCGTCGACACACTGGCCGCGACCATGCTCGATTACACGGCGGGCCGCATCGTCAGTCCTGAGCGCATGGTCGTGCCGCTCGCGCACGGCGGCGTCATGTTGTCGATGCCCGCGTCCGCTGCCGATATCGCCATGCACAAGCTCGTCAACGTGTGCCCCGGCAACGGCGCGCTGGGCTTGCCGACGATACACGGGCAGGTCAGCGCATTCGATGCTGCAACCGGTGCGCTGCAATTCATGCTGGACGGTCCGACCGTCACGGGCCGCCGAACCGCCGCGGTATCCATGCTTGCCATTCGCACGCTCGCCGCACGAGCGCCTCGGGCAGTGCTCGTTATCGGTACCGGCAAACAGGCCGCGCATCATGTCGAGGCGCTTGCGAGTCTTTATCCCGAAGCGCGCATCTATGTTCTCGGCTCGCGGCCGGGCCGCGCCGGCGTGTTCTTCGAGGAGAACGCGGGGTTGTCCGCCAATATGGAACCGCTGGAACACGGGTCGGCGCCCGATTCGATCGACGTCGTGATTACGGCGACAACGAGCAAAACGCCGGTCTATACGCAGCCGGCGAACCCGGCTCGGCTCGTAATCGGCGTGGGCGCATTCACGGCGGACGCGGCCGAAATCGCGCCGTCGATCGTTCATGCCAGCGAGCTTTATGTCGACGATCCGGCTGGGGCTCGCCACGAAGCAGGGGACTACATTCTTGCGGATGTCGACTGGAACGGAGTGACGCCGCTTGCGTCGGCGCTTGTTTCACTCAGCGTTTCGGGCCGTCCTGTGGTATTCAAGTCGGTCGGCTGTGCGGCGTGGGATCTCGCTGCATGCCGCGTCGTAAAGGCTGTCCTATCGGCGCAAGAAGCAAGCGCGTAAGCGGGTTGGAACGATCTTTGCTGTCTATTAAACAGACGATGCGCTTCGGGCGCAGGGCACTTCAGCGAAGATCAGACCAATGAATAGTCGAAACGAAACGGATTGGACCGCACGACCGGCATTGCGCCGGACCGCGTTCGATGGGCACCGCGACGGTGCGGGCGAATCGCATGGCGTGCGTGCCCCACATCCCACTCCTGCCGGGCGCGCAGCCCCGCCCGCCGCCTACTTCATCTCCGTGCTGGAACTGGCGACCGGCGAGAAGCTGGGCAACGAAGAGCGGGTGCGCGCGGTGGCCATGCTCGAATCGCAGTTCGGCGAAGGACGGCCCCGGACCTTGAAGGAAGCCGTCCGCATTTGCGCCGCCGCCATCGATTCTTCGACGCTGCAACGGATGGCTCGCGGGGCAAAGGCTTAGTTTATTGCGACGGCGGCTTTAGCGCGTTTTTTCATAGACGTGTAAAACGCGCGTGTTAGCTGATCGTCTGAATGACTTCGAAGCCTTCGAATTCCGGGTGACCCAGATAGAGTTGACGTGTCTCGCCGCCCGCGTTGCGATGAGCGGCGCGAAACGCGTCCGAGCGCGTCCAGTCCTCGAATGCGGCACGATTCGCCCAGATCGTATGGCTCGAATAAAGCACGTGGTCGTCCTTGAACGGGCCTTTCAACAGATGAAACTCGACGAAGCCGGGCACTTCCTTCAGATGAGTGTCGCGGCTCGTCCACAGCCGTTCGAAATCAGACTCGGCGCCCGGCACGATCTTGAAACGATTCATGGCGATGAACATGTCGATGCTTTTCCTTTGTGAATTGCGCTTAGCGCGCTCAGGCGCTGCCGAGTTCGACCAGCGTTTTGAATCCGCCGAAGAACATGCGTTTTCCGTCGAACGGCGGCGGAGCCTTCTCCATCATGGCCTTCAGTCGAGGGTCGTTCATGACTTTCTCGTTCACTGCGTCGCGTTGCTCCCGCGAATCGTAGAGTATCCACGAGAACGCAACTGTCTCGCCTTCCTTTAGCTGAACGCTCTGCGGAAACGAAGTGAGTTCGCCCGGTTTGACGTCATCGGCGATGGCTTCGACGAACTGCAACGCGCCGTGTTCGAGCCAGATCTTGCCGGCTTCCTCGGCCATGGCCCGGTATGCATCGATCTTGTCTATTGGCACGGGTACGACGAAACCATCAACGTAGTGCGCCATGTGAGTCTCCTTGAGTGTGCGGCAGCGTCATGCGCTGTCGATGCTTTCGAGCCCCGCGCTGGCATCGAAGTTTCGTACGGACCATAAACGACGCGCTGCATCGTATTCGAGCTGTATCGACGACAAGGGCGCGAAATCCATTCTCAGCGACGACGCCAGCGCTTCGCCGCGCACATGCGCGAGCGCCGCTTTGACGACGATCGCATGCGTGACCACGATGCAGCATTCATGCGACGCATCGTTCCCGATACGCGTCAGCGCCCCGGCAACGCGTTCCGCGAGCATGGCGATGCTCTCGCCGCCATGCGGGCGCGCATTCACATCGGATAGCCACGCAGCGATGTTTTCCGCTTCCTGCTGCGCAATCTCGCTAATGGCATGGCCGCGCCAACGGCCATAGTCAATATCGTCGAACGCGGGGTCGATTGTACATTCACTCGTCAGCCATGAGGCCGTCTCACGCGCTGCAGCGGCGGGACTTGAAATGACAGGAACGTCGTGAAGAAGATCGAAGCGTGTGAGTTCCGCGCGCTCGGCGGGTTCGTCACCAGTCGGAAAGCGCGCGGCTTTCATTGCATGCGTAACGGCGTGGCAAAGCAGAATAACGTTCACTTCAATCAATCGCCCTTAGAGCAGCATTGCTTTACTTTGCCGGTAATCGTCATAGAATGGCAAGCTTGCAGTGCGAGGAAGCCGGTGCAAACCCGGCACGGTCGCGCCACTGTATGCGGGCGTTTCAAATAGAGTGCCCGCGAGTCAGACCCCGCTGCAAGCTCTTCGTCTATCGGGACGCGCTTTTCCCAGGAGAACCATCCATGAATGCTTCCAACGCACCGGTCTTTTCGGCTGCTCCTTCCTCCCCGACAATCGACGCACCTGTCCCTATTCCGGTGCGCGAAGTCCTGCCTTGGGCCGTGTTTATCGGTCTTATTTTGCTAATCGCCATTTACTTCGTCGGCGCCGAGCAGGGTGCAACGTCGATTCTGTCGGGCACCTACGTCCACGAGTTCGTTCACGATGGCCGGCATTTGCTCGGCTTTCCGTGCCACTGAGGACGGGCCATGATTCGCAGTCTGTTGATACGCGGCATGATCGCGGGACTCGTCGCGGGCCTGCTCGGCTTCGCGTTCGCAAAGACGGTGGGTGAAGCATCGGTCGAGCGCGCCATCGCTTTCGAAGCGCAGCACGAACATGCGCATGCAGGGCATGAAGGAGCGGCGCATTCACACGAACACGAAGGCGGCGAAGACATCGTTAGTCGCGATACGCAGGCGGGCTTAGGCTTGCTCACAGGCATCGCGGTATTCGGCACGGCGCTCGGCGGCATTTTCTCGCTGGTTTTTGCGGTCGCTTACGGGCGGCTCGGCGCTTTGCACGCGCGTGGGGTAGCGGCATTGCTCGCGATGTTCGGCTTCGTCAGCGTGACCGTCGCGCCGTTTCTCGTGTATCCGCCGAATCCGCCCGCCGTCGGCAATCCCGAGACCATCGGCGCGCGCACTGCATTGTTCTTCGGCATCATTGCAATTTCCATTGCGGCGGCGGCTTTTTCCGTGTGGCTGCAAAGGCGCTTGCATGGCGCGCAGGGCAACTGGAATGCGACGATCATCGCGGGCGCTGCGTATGTCGCGTTGATGGTGCTTGCGCAATTTATCCTGCCGCGCGTCGACGAAGTGCCCGCTGGTTTCTCCGCATCGTTGCTCTGGAATTTCCGCGTGGCCGCCATCGGCATTCAGGCGATCATCTGGACGGCGCTCGGACTTGTCTTCGGCGCACTCGCCGCCCGCGAACTGGAACGTCCCGCGCGGCGAACAATGGCGACGGTCTAAGCGATCTTCACGCCCGACACCGATGCTTGCCTGCCGGGCAATTCGTCGAGAAGGGCGAGCTTTGCGGCATCGTCCATCGATCTGAAGGCTTTGATTTCCGCTCGGCTTCTGAAGCATCCCGCGCACAGTTCGTGTGCGGGATCGATCTTGCATACGCCGGTGCAGGGCGAACCAATGGGTTCTTGCGCTTTCGCGCGTTCGATCGTGAAGGCGAGGTCCAATGTCATCGTCATAGTGATTCGCCGCGAAACAGCGCGGCTGCTGCCGCCGGGTTCGACGGCCAATAAGCGTGCATATACGTTGCCGTGATGCGGCTCTGCCGATAAAGCGCTTCGCCTGCCGCGCCCGTCGTTGCATGCGTCGCGGTGAGTTGCGGCTGCATCGGCGTATCGAGTGTCGAGTAGTGAAAGGTGTGGCCGGTGAGCATGCCATGTGCAGTGTCGAGACGCTGCATCGCGAGGCGTGCGAGACGCCGCTGCATGGTTGCATTGCCGGGCAGCACGCCGAGCATCGCGTGCCGGTTGCCTTCGATATCCGTCAGCGTGTCGAGCAGATAAAGCATGCCGCCGCATTCCGCGACGACGACGCGCTCACGCGCAACGTGCTCCTTGATCGACGCTCGCGTGCATGCATTCGATGCGAGCGTGGCCGCATGCAGTTCGGGATAGCCGCCGGGAAGATAGAGCGCATCGGTATCGGCGGGCAGCGGTTCGTCGGCGAGCGGAGAGAACGTCGTGACGGTCGCACCCATCGCAATCAGCAAGTCGATGTTCGCCGGATAGATGAAAGAAAACGCGGTATCGCGTGCGATGACGATTCGCATGCCGTCGAGCAGGCGCGGCGGTGCATCGAGCGTCGCATCTTTGAACTCGACATGCGGCGGCAGGTCGCCAAGCGAGGTTGTCGCGATGGCATCGGCGGCGCGATCGAGGCGTGCATCGAGGCTCGCGATTTCCTGCGCTTGCGTCAGGCCGAGATGACGCTCGGGCAATGCGATATCGTCCGCGTTGGACAGATGCCCGCAGTAGCGCAATCCATCGGGAATGGCTTCGGCAAGCATCTGTGCATGACGCGCCGATGCCACGCGATTGGCGAGCACGCCATGGAACGGCACATCCGTGCGATAACGCGCCAGCCCGAACGCCACCGCGCCGAACGTTTGCGCCATGCCATGCGCGCCGATCACGGCGAGCACGGGCACGTTGAAGGCGGCGGCCAGATCGGCGCTGCTGGGCGTGCCATCGAACAAGCCCATCACGCCTTCAATCAGAATGAGATCGGCTTCACGCGCTGCTTTTGCAAGCATCGCGCGGCAGGCATCGAGGCCAACCATCGACAGATGCAGCGAATAGACAGGCGAACCGCATGCCCGTTCGAGAATCATCGGATCGAGAAAATCCGGGCCGGTCTTGAAGACGCGCACGCGCCGGCCTTGCCGCGCATGATGGCGCGCAAGGGCGGCCGTCACCGTGGTCTTGCCTTGATGCGAGGCGCTCGCACCGATGAAGAGTGCAGGGCAGCGCGGCATCAGAACTCGACGCCGCGTTGCGCCTTGACGCCTTGCTCGCGATACGGATGCTTCACGAGCCGCATCTCGGTGACGAGATCGGCGATGTCGACGAGCGCATCGGGCGCATGACGGCCCGTCACGACGACATGCAGCATCGCGGGCCGCGCCTTCAGCACATCGAGCACTTCATCGAGCGGCAGATACTCGTACTTGAGCACGGTATTGAGTTCATCGAGCACGACCATCTGATACTCGCCGCTCTCGATCATGCGGCGCGCTTCATTCCAGCCTTTCCGCGCGGTCGCCATATCGGCTTCGCGGTTCTGCGTGTTCCACGTATAGCCGTCGCCCATCGTGACGAAGTCGCAATTCGCCACTGCGGCGAGGAAATCGCGCTCGGACGTATGCAACGCGCCCTTGATGAACTGCACGACGCCGAGCTTCATGCCGTGGCCGAGCACGCGCACCGCCATGCCGAATGCGGCTGTGGTCTTGCCCTTCCCATTGCCGGTATTGACGATTAACAAACCCTTCTCGTGATCGGCGGCGGCCTGCTTCTTTTCGTGGCCTTCCTTGCGACGCTGCGTCATGCGCAGATGCGATTCGGTATCGGTTTTCATGGGACTTTCGTATCTGTTGGCGCGTTCTTCATTGCGATGGCGACAGTCACGTCGCCGACGATGGTCTTTCCAAGCACGAGGCGTCCACCCTGGCTTGCCAGTATCGCGCAAGGTTCGCACACGCCATCGACGTTCATGTGCTTGCCGGCATACGGTGAATAGCTTGCTGGCGCTTCGGCAATTTCTTCCGTTCGGAAGAATTGCAATGCAAGACCATGTTGCTCACAAAACGCAAGCAAGCCTGCTTCATTCGCTTTCGCGGCAATGCTGGCGATCAGCGCAATATCCTCGAACAGAAGGGCGGTTGCGCCAAGCGCCGCGCGCACGGCATGCTCTATGGCGTCCGCGCTTGCGCCTCGCCTGCAACCGATGCCGACGGCAAGATGGCGCCGATTCGCGCTAATGGTCATCATCGAAATGGAATGGCAGCTTGCGCCGTGCATGCGTCCCTCGCGGATGCGCGGCGTTCGGCGAAGCGCTCGCATGCAATCACGCCATGCGCTTCGTCCCCTGCGCTGGCCGGTATCCGGGCTTGCGACCTCATCGTGCGGCCTTCCCGCCTTCGGCAGTGGCATTCGAGCACGATGCGCGGCGTTGCACGATGACAATGCCGCCGGTCGCGTACCGTTGCGGGGACAGCACAGGCTGGCGCGTGGTTCGTCTGACGAGCACGGCTTCCTGTTTCCCGTTTAACTGCGCGTTGCGTTGGAACGCGCGAGCACCAGTCGCGGGCCAAAGATACCATAGGCGCTTCTTCAAAGCGCGTGTTTCCTTGACGCTCGTGCCCGCTACGCCTAGACTTTCACGCAGTTTTGGTGCTCGTGCGCGAGCTTCTTTCGCGCACAGTTAAACGGGAAGCAGGGAGCGCCTGCCCATGCATGATCATGGCTTGCGTCAACCTGCGCTGCCCCCGCAACGGTAAGCGACTGGCGGTATCGGTATTGACGATGCCGCGCATTGCGCCACACGCCACTGTCATCGGCAGGAAGGCGGTGCAATGAAGCCGCAAGCCCGGATACCGGCCAGACTTTCGCAAGGACCCATGCCGCGGGGATGCGGCCCGGTCCATGATCACAGAGCCGTGCGCATCTCCGTTCGACATCGCATTCCATGCCTTGAGCGGCACGGCGCACGCACACACGCCACGGAGCAACGATGCAAACCCGCAAGATTCCCGTCACCGTCGTGACCGGCTTTCTCGGCAGCGGCAAGACCACTTTGATGCGCCACATCATGTCGAATGCGCAGGGCTTGCGCCTGGCGGTCATCGTCAATGAGTTCGGCGAACTCGGCATCGACGGCGAGATTCTGAAGGGTTGCGGTATCGGCTGCGATGACGAAGCGGCCTCTGCGGACCGCAATCTCTATGAGCTTGCGAACGGGTGTTTGTGTTGCACGGTGCAGGAAGAGTTCTATCCCGTGATGGAGCAATTGCTCGAACGGCGCGACCGCATCGACCACGTGCTGATCGAAACGTCCGGTCTCGCCTTGCCGAAGCCGCTCGTGCAGGCGTTCAACTGGCCGTCCATCAAGAATGCTTTTACCGTCGATGCCGTGATCACGGTCGTCGACGGCCCCGCTGCTGCGAGCGGCCAGTTCGCGTCCAATCCCGCCGCAGTCGATGCACAGCGCAAGGCCGATCCGAACCTCGACCATGAATCGCCGCTGCATGAACTGTTCGAGGATCAGCTTTCATCGGCCGATCTGGTGATCGTCAACAAGACGGACCTGATGGACGGCAATGCATTTGGCCACGTGGAAGCGCTCATACGCTCCGAGATTCCGCCGCAAGTGAAGATCGTGCCTGCGCAGATGGGCCGGCTCGATCTGCATGCGTTGCTCGGCTTGCAATCGGCATCGGAAGAGACGATTCATTTGCGGCACGATCATCACGGCTCCGTGGATGATGAAGGCCACGCCGACCATCATCACGACGCGTTCGATTCTGTCGTCGTTCAGGCGAGCATCGAGTCGCGCGAGCAGGCTATCGCCGCGTTGCAGAGTCTCGTCGAGCATCACACGATCTATCGTGTGAAGGGCTTTGCCGCGCTTCCCGGCGCTGCGATGCGTCTCGTCGTGCAGGGCGTGGGACGTCGTTTCGATAGTTATTTCGACCGGCGCTGGTCCGAAGGTGAAGCGGCAAGCCGTTTCGTGCTGATTGGAGAAGACCTCGATCAGCCGGCGCTTCAGGCCGCATTCGATGCCGCGCTTGCCGGCGCGCCGGTCCAGGCCTGACACGATGCACTTATTACGCACGACACCTGGCGGTTTCGTCGACGATGCCGCCGGCGTCATACGCATCGAGCAGACGCGTGCGCCGATCGTCGTGCTCAGTTCGGCGGACACGACGCTCGCACTGCTGGCGAGCGTGTTTCCGCGCCTCGAAGCGGGCTTTCCCGAAGTGCGGCTCGCGAATCAGTCGTTTTTGCGTCAGCCCGCGTCGGTGGACTTTTATATCGACGATGTCGTGCGTCACGCGAAGGTCGTCATCGTCGACCATCTCGGCGGCGAATCGTATTGGCCGTATGGGATCGAGCGGCTCGTATCGCTTGCGAGGAGCGAGAAGCAAGTGCTCGCGATGTTCTCCGGCGATCTCACCGAAGACCCGAATCTGATCGCCAAGAGCACGGCGGACGCCGCGTTCTGCCGCGTCTTGTCGCGATATCTGCGCGAAGGCGGCGCGCGCAATGCGGAAGCGTTCCTGCGCGCGATCGCTCATCATGCGCTTGGCTTCGGGCGCGAGCCGCAGCCGCCGAGTCCGTTGCCTGCTGTCGCCATCTATCATCCCGAGCACGATATCGCCGTGATCGACGACTGGCGCGTGCGATGGACGGAGGGCGCGCCCGTCGTCGCGTTGCTGTTTTACCGCGCGCATCTGCAAGCGGCCAATACAGCGGTATTCGATGCGCTGATCGAATCGCTCGAAAATGAAGGGCTCAATCCGCTGCCGATCGCGATTTCATCGCTTAAAGAAAGCGTCAGCCGCGAAGTCGTCGCGCGCTTATGCGCGGAGCATCATGCGTCGCTCGTGTTGAATACGACGGCATTCGCAGCGGGCGTGATCGGCGAGAGCGAAGCATTCGAAGTGGCCGGCGATGCGCCCGTGCTGCAAGTGGTTCTGAGCGGCGGCAATCGCGAAGACTGGCAGAAGGACAATCACGGCCTCAATTCGCGCGATGTCGCGATGCATATTGCGTTGCCGGAAGTCGATGGCCGCATCATCACGCGCGCAGTGAGTTTCAAGGGGCTTGCGTATCACTGTCCGCATACGCAAGTCGACGTCGTGCGCTATCAGCCCGATGCCGAGCGCGTGCGCTTCGTCGCGGAACTGAGCCGGCGCTGGTGCGCGCTGCGGCATAAACCGAACGCGGCCAAACGCATCGCGCTGGTGCTCGCGAACTATCCTGCGAGCGAAGGGCGCATCGGCAACGGCGTGGGTCTCGATACGCCGGCGTCCGCGGTCGGCATTCTGTCGATGCTCGCGCGGGAAGGCTATCGCGTCGGCACTATTCCCGAGAATGGCGATGCACTCATCGCGGCGTTGACGCAAGGCGTGACGAACGATCCTGTCGTGCGCGATTTGCGTCCCGCGCTGCAAAGCCTTTCGCTCGAGGAATATCGTGCCGCGTACGACGCGGTTCCCGCCGATGCGCGCGCTGCACTCGAAGCAACATGGGGCGCACCCGAGCAAGACCCGACGATAAGACGCGGCCGCTTCATGATCGCGGGCTTTCGTTGCGGGGAAGTCATCGTCGGCATTCAGCCTTCGCGTTCGCGTGAACGGAACGACTACGCGAGCTATCACGATGCCGAACTCGTCCCCCCGCATGCTTATCTGGCGTTCTATTTCTGGCTGCGTTCGCGCTTCAGTATCGACGCGATCGTGCACGTAGGAAAGCACGGCAATCTCGAATGGCTGCCGGGCAAGAGCGTGGCGTTGTCGGCGTCGTGCTGGCCGGATCTGATTCTCGGCCCGATGCCGCATCTCTATCCGTTCATCGTCAATGATCCGGGCGAGGGCAGTCAGGCGAAGCGGCGCGCGCAGGCGGTCATCATCGATCATCTGATGCCGCCGCTCACGCGCGCTGAGAATTACGGGCCTTTGCAGGACCTCGAACGGCAAGTCGACGAATACTACGAAGCGTTGATGGTCGATGCGCGCCGTGCAAAACTCTTGCGCAAGTCGATACTGCAGAACATCGTCGAACACGGACTGCATGAAGAGCTGGGGCTGGATGCGCCGCGCGACATCGCGGGCGAAGACGCATTGCTCACGCGCGCCGATGCCTACCTATGCGAACTGAAGGAAGCGCAGATACGTGACGGCCTGCATGTGTTCGGCGTATCGCCCGGAGGCGTGCAGCGCCGCGATACGTTGCTTGCGTTAGGACGTTTTCCAGTTGGCGATGGTCAAGGTGCAAACGCGAGCCTCATCACGGCGCTCGCACGCGATCTGCAACTGGGCAATGCCTTCGATCCGCTCGATTCCGACTGGTCCGCATCATGGACGGGCCCGCGCCCTGAAGCATTGCAAGCGGTGAGCAGTGCGCCGTGGCGTCACCATGGCGACACGCGCGAGCGCCTCGAATGTCTTGCGATGCAACTGCTGCAAGACGATGCTCACGCGCCCGGAGCACATGCGAAACTCGTGCTTGAACGCCTGAAAAGCGATGTCCTCTCGCGTCTCGATGCATGCGGACCGCAAGAGCTGATGCAACTCAGGCGCGGTCTCGAAGGGCGCTTCGTGCCGCCGGGACCGAGCGGTTCGCCATCACGCGGCAGGCCCGACGTCCTGCCTACCGGTCGCAATTTCTATTCGGTCGATACGCGCGCCTTGCCGACGCAAGCCGCCTGGTCGCTCGGGCTCAAGTCCGCGAACATGCTCGTCGAGCGGCACGTGCAGGACCACGGCGACTATCCGCGTGCGATCGGCTTGTCGGTGTGGGGCACGGCGACGATGCGCACGGGAGGCGACGACATCGCTCAGGCGTTCGCGCTCATCGGCGTGCGGCCGAGGTGGGCGGCGGGCAGTCATCGCGTGACGGACTTCGAGATCCTGCCCATCTCCATCTTCAACCGTCCGCGCATCGACGTGACCTTGCGCGTATCAGGCTTCTTTCGCGATGCGTTCGCCAATCTGATGCATCTCTTCGACGCGGCGGTGCAGGCCGTTGCCGCACTCGAAGACGAGCCGGACGACGTGAACCCGATTCGCGCAAGGATTCTGCGCGAGCGCGATGAACTGATCGGCCGCGGTGTCGATGCAACGGAAGCGCGTCGCCGTGCGGGCTGGCGTGTCTTCAGCACGAAGCCCGGAGCATATGGAGCGGGCTTGCAGGAACTGATCGATGCGCGTCAGTGGCACACCGACGCCGATCTCTCGGAGGCTTATCAAAGTACGGGCGGTTATGCGTATTCGCAGGGCGGCGATGGCGTCGAAGCGCGCGCGAGCTTTGGCACGCGTCTCTCATCGCTCGATGTGGTGCTGCAAAACCAGGACAATCGCGAACACGACATTCTCGATTCGAACGACTATCACCAGTTTCAGGGCGGCATGGTGGCGGCGGTGCGTTATCTGTCGGGCTTGCAGCCGCAGGCGTACAACGCCGATCACAGCAACCCGGCGGCGCCGCGCGTTCGTACGCTCAACGAAGAAATTGCGCGCGTGGTGCGTGCGCGCGTCGTCAATCCCAAATGGATCGATGGCGTCAAGCGACACGGCTACAAGGGCGCATCGGAACTGGCCGCAACGGTCGATTATCTATTCGGCTACGACGCCACGGCGCGCGTCGTGTCCGATCATCAATATGCGCTCGTCACCGATGCCTATGTGAACGATGCCGGCACGCGCGACTTCATCGCCCGTCACAACCCGCACGCGTTGCAGTCGATCTGCGAGCGTTTGCTCGAAGCGATGGAGCGCGGCTTGTGGCAAGCGCCGGGCGACTATCGCGAGGCGGTGACGCGGCATCTGCTCGATGTCGAGCAGCAACTCGAGAGCCGACAGTTTTGAACGAAACCTCTTCATTTCCAGTGTTTCCTTTCACCGCGCTCGTCGTACAGGCGCCGTTGCAGCAGGCTTTGCTGCTCGCGGCCGTCGATCCGTCGCTCGGCGGCGTGCTCGTCAGCGGGCCGCGCGGCACGGCGAAATCAACGGCGGCGCGCGCGCTCGCGGAGCTTCTGCCCGAAGGACGGCTCGTGACCTTGCCGCTCGGCGCAAGCGAGGAACAGTTGATCGGCACGCTCGATATCCCGAGCGCGTTGCGCGACGGCGGCGTGAAGTTCTCGCCGGGCCTTCTGGCGAAGGCGCATCGCGGCGTGCTGTATGTCGACGAAGTGAACCTGTTGCCGAATCCGCTCGTCGATCAGTTGCTCGATGTGGCGGCGAGCGGCGTGAACATCATCGAACGCGACGGCATTTCGCACCGGCATGATGCGCGCTTCGTTCTCATCGGGACGATGAACCCGGAAGAAGGTGAACTGCGTCCGCAATTGCTGGACCGCTTCGGGCTCGCGGTGGAACTGGACAATTGTTTCGATGCGAACGTGCGGCAGAGAATCGTCAAGTCGCGTCTCGCATTCGATACGGACCCCGAAGCATTTCGCGCGCTTCATGCGGACAATCAGGCGGCGCTCGGCGAGCGTATCGATGCCGCGCGTGCCGCGCTGAACGACTACGATTTCGACGATGCCGTTCATGCCCGCGTCAGCGAGCTTTGTATCGCCGCGCAAGTGGACGGCTTGCGCGCGGACCTCGTGATGCTGCGCGCGGCGCGTGCGCTCGCGGCGCTCGAAGGTGCACATCGCGTCGAGACGAAGCATGTCGAATGCGTGGCCGAAGCGGTGTTGCGTCATCGACGCCGTGAGCAGGACGCGCAGCCGCAAAGAACGCCGCATGAGATGCCGCCTCGTCAGGCAAACGGGGCGAGCGCACAGGATGGCGAATGGGGCTACGTGCCGCCCGAACCGGTTGGCGCCGCGAAGATCAAGCAAGTCAGGCCGCTCGCCGAAAAAAAAGCCTGAGCCATCGAAGGCTCGACGCCGATGCGCAAGCGCATCGTCTTCGATGGCAGGACGCGCGTTCGCGGGGCCGCTACGCTGCGCACGATGGCGCGGACAGCGCACGCATCGACTGGATGGCGACGTTGCGAGCGAAGCGCGCTGCGCCTTTTCATGCGGCACATTTGCGCTTTCGCCGCACCGATGGCGACGCGAGCGCGTTGCATTGCTTCGTGCTCGATTGCTCCGGCTCGATGCTAGGCGGCGAGCGTCTCGCACGCGCCAAAGGTATGTTGATCGCGCTCTTCGACCGCGCTTATCGCGAGCGCGCTGAAGTCGCGCTGGTGTGCTTCGGCGGCGGACGCGCCGAAGTGCGCCGTCAGCCGGGCGCGGCCCATTGGTTCAACGAGCAATGGATTGCGCCGATCGGCGGCGGAGGCGGAACGCCGCTCACGCTCGGCATGGCGAGCGCGGCAACGGTGCTTGCGCGCGCTGCACGGCGCAGGCCCGATCAGCGCCGCTGGCTTTGGCTGCTGACCGATGGCCGCGTGAACGAGCGGCCCGCCGCGCCTTCCTTTGCGGATCGCATCATCGTCGTGGATTTCGAGGATGGACTCGTGCGTGTCGGCGGGGCGGAGGCGTTGGCGGTGTCGTGGCGAGCGCAATGCGTATCGGCGGATGCGCTGCTTCAATACCAGCGCGGCGTATAGACCCAGTCGCCGAAGCTGCGTGTTCGCGATGAACCGACAATCACCATCGTCCGCATATCGACGAGGCCGCCATGCAGCTCGCCCAGCGTGACGGTGCGGATCGTTTCAGCGGGACGTCCCACGTCGCGGCCGAGCACGACGGGCGTCGCCGCATCGCGATACTGCCGCACGATGCTCATCGCGCGATCGAACTGCGAGGGCCGCGCCTTCGATAGCGGGTTGTAGAACGCCATCACGAGATCGGCTTCGCATGCATGTGTGATGCGTTTCTCGATCACGTCCCAGGGCTTCAGGTTGTCCGATAGCGACAGCACGCAGAAGTCGTGGCCGAGCGGTGCGCCTGCGCGTGCGGCCGTCGCGAGAGATGCGGATACGCCCGGCAAGATGGTCAGCTTGACCGCGTTCCATTCGGGATGCGTCGCGCGGCCTTCGTCCAGTGCTTCGAGCACGGCGGCGGCCATCGCGAATACGCCCGGATCGCCCGACGAAACGACGACCACGTTGCGCCCGCCGCTCGCGAGTTCGAAGGCATGGCGCGCGCGTTGCAACTCTTCGCGGTTGTCGCTCATATGCACGCATTGATCGGCGCGATACGGTCCCGCCATGCGCAGATACGTTTCATAGCCGAGCACGTCCTGCGCGGCGACGAGCGCGGCCTTCGATGCGGGCGTCATCAGATCCGCGTTGCCCGGGCCCAGGCCGATTACCGTCAGCGCGCCGCGTGCGCGACCAATGCTTTGGACATCGACAGGGTGGTCCGCCACGGTGATGCCGATGTCTCGCGAAGGCATCGCGTCGCTGAAACGCAGCGGCACGTCGAGTGCGCTGGCGGCATCGGCGAGGGCGTCGCAAGTCATCGCGTGCGTCGGCGCGACGAGTACAGCGAGCGCAAGCGGCGACAAGCGGTGTGCATGCAACGCGTCGCGCACGCGTTCTGCGACAGGACCGTTCACGTCATGCACCCACGCCACCACGCAGCGTGGATGGATCACGAGCGCATCGTCGTGTTCATCGATATGTGGCGTGACGCGCACCGCCAGGCGCGCTTCGGCATTGCGCGGGACATCGACATGATCGAGCCAGGGTGCATGACCTTCTATGCGCGTCGTTTCGCCCGCGAGCAAGTCGGATACGAAGCGCTTGCCGCGCTCGATATCGGCCAGCGCATATCCTTCCGGCAGCGCAAGCAGGCATGTGCCGAAGCGCAATTCGCCGCTTGTCGTGATCGCTGGTTTTACGTCGAGCGCAGCAGCGATTTCCTTAGCAAGCACGTTGACGCCGCTCATGCCGCCGAGGAGCGGCACCACCGCGCTGCCGTCCGGCGCGATGGCCAGCACGGGCGGTTCGGCTTGCTTGTCGCTCAGGCACGGCGCAAGTGCACGAATCACGATCCCCGCGGCACATAGCGCGACGATCGGCGTATCGGATGCATAGAGCGAACGCAGGTGCGCACCGAAATTCTCGTAAGCCAGATCAGCGTCCACGCGGCCCGCAAGACCATGCACGAGCGATCCGGCGTATTGCGCCTGAATGCGCCGCGCAGTGTGCATCGCGCCTTCTCCGAGCACGACGATGGCAAGCGTCGAATGCGTCTTCACGCCTGCCATTTTTTCCCCGGCACGACGAGCAGCGAGAAATAAGGCGACGCCATCGGATCGACTTCATCGAGCGGGACGATGCGTTGATTCGCCATCGTCGCGCGCTCGACATAAAGCGCGCGCTTGTCCAGCCCGAGTTCGATCAGGACGCGGCGCACTTTCTCGAAGTTGCGTCCGAGCTTCATGACGACGGCCGCATCCGACGATTCGAGCTTGCGCCGAAGTTCCTCGTCGGGCAGCACGCCAGAAAGCACGCTGAGGCTTTGATTGCGATACACGAGCGGCGCGCCCAGCACCGATACGCCGCCGAGCATCGAGCACACGCCGGGTACCACATGCGCGTCGAAGCGCCCGGCCAGGCGGTCGTGCAGATACATGTACGAGCCGTAGAAAAAGGGATCGCCTTCGCAGATCACCGCGACATCGCGCCCCGCTTCGAGATGATCGGCGATGGCGAGCGCGCATTCATCGTAGAACGCGCTGATAATGGTTTCATAGCAAAGCGGCGGTTCGAGCGCTTCGGTCGTGACCGGATAGACGAGCGGCAGGCGCGTTTGTGTATCGTCGAGATGCGACTCGATAATGCCGAACGCATTGCCTTTCTTTCCCTTCGCGACGAAATACGCTACGACCGGCGCGGACTTCAGCAGCCGCAGCGCCTTGACCGTGATGAGTTCGGGATCGCCCGGACCGACGCCCAGTCCATATAGCCGTCCGCTCATCATTCGGTCTCCGAAGCAAGTGCGTTCACTGCGGCGGCGGCCATTGCGCTTCCGCCGCGCCGTCCGAGCAAGGCGACGTAAGGCACGCCGCGGCTGTCGGACGCAAGCAGCGCCTTGGATTCCGCCGCGCCGATGAAACCGACCGGAAAGCCCAGAATGAGCGCGGGTTTCGGTGCGCCGTCATCGATCATGTCGAGCAGATGAAAGAGGGCGGTCGGCGCATTGCCGATCGCGACGATCGCGCCTTCCAGATGCGGCCGCCATAGCTCGAGCGCGGCGGCGGATCGGGTGTTGTTCATCGCACGGGCGCGTTCGGGCACGGATGCATCGCCGAGCGTGCAGATCACGCGGTTATCGGCGGGAAGGCGTGCGCGCGTGATGCCTTCCGCGACCATGCGTGCATCGCAGAGAATGGGTGCGCCCGCAGCAAGCGCCGCGCGGCCCGCATCGCCTGCGCCGGGGGAGAAACGCAAGTCATCGACGATATCGGTCATGCCGCACGCATGGATCAAACGCACGGCGAGCTGCTCGATATCGGAAGGAACGGCGCTCAGGTTGGCTTCGGCGCGAATCGTCGCAAACGACTGACGATAGATTTCGGCGCCGTCGCGAATGTAGTCAAGCATCGGCATGGCTCCGGGCAAGCCATGCGGCCGCCTCTTCGATGGAAAGATTGTGCGCGACGCACTGCGCCTGCTGATGCACGTCATAGCGGCCCGTTTCGACCGCGAACAGCGTTACTTCAACCGGATGCGCCGCCGCGCACGAACGATCGCAACCGCTCAAGTGCACGTGTGTATCCGGCGGCAGCAGCGGCGCGAGGCGGTGCGCATCGGCTTTGGTGTCGGCGTGGCTTTTGGCGCAGCCGGCCGATCCTGCACATGCGATGACTCGCGCAAGCGGATGGCGCGGGTCGCTGACGAGGCCGAGCGCATCGAGGCGATTTATCACGTATTGCGTGTCCTGCATTGCGACGCCGGGCAGCACTACACTTTGCCACGGCGTGAAAATGAGCCGCCCCTGCGCATGCGATGACGCGAGATCAGCGAGCGCGTCGAGCGTCGCCGCATCGAGACGGCCAAGCGGCGGTTGTGCGCCGACGTACCACGCATCGTTTTCGGGCATTGCGTGGGCGCCCAAACGCAGCGACGCATCGGACGGCGCACGTCGCCATCTCGTGCATGCGGCATCGAAGGAAAGCGCATCGAGAAAGCGCGCAACGTCGACGCGTGGAAGCACCTCGCGCATGCGATGTTCTTGCTGCGTAGCCCGTGCCAGAAACGCATGCAGCACTGCAATCACGAAACTCACGGCGTCATCGCGTGCAATGCTGCCAAGCGCGGGAGCATGTTCGACGCGATGCGGCATCGACCCTGCAAAGCCGAACGCAAAACGCGCGCCGCCATCGAGTGCGGAGAGCCACACATCATGCGTATGATCGAGCATGGCGAGCGATTCGCCGCCATCCAACTGCAGCGAAAACTTCGGCGATAACGCGTGCAGCGCGGCATCGTTTTGCATCGCGGCAATGATCCCGGCGGCGAGCGTGCGCGTCGCGTCGTTCGCGAGCGGGCTTAGCATGACGTTGCGGATATCGTCGCCGCCTTCCGCTTGCGGACCGAGGCCGGCGTTCAAGGCACTATCGATGAGTTCCGCGTGGGCATCGTCGCGGATGCCGCGCAGTTGCAGATTGGCGCGGTTCGTCACGTCGATGACACCCGAACCGCAACGCACGGCGGCGCCTGCAACCGCATGCGCTGCATGCGCGCTCAGTTCGCCGCCGATGAGACGCAAGCGGGCGAGGCCGCCGTCTCGTGCGGGCACGATGCGCATGAGGCCCGGACAAGCCGATGGCCGCGATGGTGAAGAATGTGCGTTCAAATGCGTGACGGATGCGGTATCGCGCCATGAACAGACCGGTACACCCCGCCCGGCAGGCTCGCGCGAAATAAGCGTTGATTTTGGCGTCGGCAGGTCTCTTGGCTGGCAGGTCGCCATCCGCGCCGGCCTTCCCGGTATAAACCAGTGGCAGTGGAGCGCGGACTCGCTGCGTACAATTGCGGGGGCAGCCACAGTTTTGCTGTGTTCCCTGTTAGGCCCTTCAGGTTTTACCCTGGCAGGCACCGACGGACGTTGTATTATGCCCGCTTTTATCGACCATCAGACCGCCTCGTGCATGCAGTTTTCTCGTGATGCGCGCGGCGAACCGCAAGGAGGGAACGGCGCATGTCGACCTGGCTGACCGTGGTGGGCATCGGCGAGGACGGCTGGCATGGCCTGAGCCGCGCGGCACGTCGCGCGCTCATCGAAGCCGGTTCGATCCACGGTGGCGAGCGTCATCTCGCGCTTCTGCCCGCGCGCATCGCGGCGCGCCGCGTGCCGTGGCCCAAACCCCTTTCCATCGATGCCGTGCTCGCGGAACGCACGCGCGGCACGCAAGTATGCGTGCTCGCAAGCGGCGATCCGATGCACTTCGGCGTCGGCGCCACGCTCGCACGCGAGCTTTCGCCCGATGAAATGCGCGTGATTCCCGCGCCTTCCTCGCTATCGCTCGCCGCGGCGCGTCTGCATTGGGCGTTGCAGGATGCACAGTGCATATCGCTCGTCGGGCGCCCGGTCGCGGAACTGCTCGCCCATACGTTTCGCGGCGCGCGGCTTCTGGTACTGAGCGCCGATGGCTCGACGCCCGCGGCTATCGCATCGTTGCTGACCGTGCATGGCTTCGGCGCAAGCCGCATGAGCGTGTTCGAGCATCTTGGCGGAATCGGCGAGCGCCGCATCGACGAACGTGCGGACGACTGGCGCGAGCCGCAAGTCGCTGCGCTCAATCTCGTGGCGATCGATTGCAGGACGCACGCAGGCCACGCCGGCCCGCCGCTCACGCCCGGTTTGCCCGACGAAGCCTATCGTCACGATGGCCAGCTCACCAAGCGCGATGTGCGCGCCATTACGCTCGCGCGTCTTGCGCCGCAGCCCGGCGAATTGCTATGGGACGTGGGCGCGGGCTGCGGTTCGATCGGCATCGAATGGATGCGCGCGCATCCGGCGTGCCGCGCGATTGCGATCGAAGCGAACGAAGGGCGGCAGCGTCTCATCGAGCACAACCGCGATGCGCTCGGCGTGCCGACGCTCAGGCTCGTGAAGGGCGAAGCGCCCGCCGCGCTCGATGGCCTTCCCGCACCGGATGCGGTATTCGTCGGCGGAGGGGCGACTGCGCCCGGCGTGCTCGATGCCTGCTGGTCGCGTCTGCGTCAGGGCGGCCGTCTCATCGTCAACGCGGTGACCTTGCAGAGCGAAGCGGCGCTCGTCGACTGGCGCGCGCGGCACGGCGGCGAACTGACGCGCGTGAGCCTCGCGCACGCCGAACCGCTCGGCAGCTTCGATACTTGGCGGCAAGCGTTGCCGATCACCTTGCTGCATGTTGCCAAGTCGTGAGCGTTCCTAACTATATCGTTCCATTCGACGCATGCGCGACGAAACGCCCGACACTCCCGCGCCGCTGAGAAGCGGCTATACCACCGGAAGCTGCGCGACCGTGACGAGTCTCGCGGCTGCGCGTCTCTTGTTGACGGGCGAAGCAAGCGAACGCGCCGAGATCGTGTTGCCACGGGGCCAGCACGTCACGATGAAGCTCGAATTCTGCCGCCTGATCGACGGCCAGCGCGATGAAGCGGAAGCAGGCGTCATCAAGGATGCCGGCGACGATCCCGACGTCACGCACGGCGCGCTGGTGTTCGCGGGCGTGCGACTGTCGGCGGATGCGGGCGTGCGCTTTCATGCCGGGCCGGGCGTCGGCACCGTGACGCGCGCGGGGCTTGCGCTCGCGATCGGCGAACCGGCGATCAACCCTGTTCCTCGTCAGATGATGACCGGGCATCTCGAACGACTCGCGGCCATCGCAGGCTATGCGGGTGGCTTCGACGTGACCATCGGTGTGGAAAACGGCGCGGCGCTCGCGCAGAAAACCATGAACCCCCGGCTCGGTATCGTCGGCGGTTTGTCGATACTCGGCACGACCGGCATCGTCAGGCCGTTTTCGTGTTCGGCGTACATCGCGTCGATTCATCAGGGCATCGACGTCGCGCGGGCCAATGGGGTGCGGCATATCGCGGCATGCACGGGCAACCAGAGCGAAGACGCGATGCGCGCGCGCTACGGCATGCCCGATATCGCGCTGATCGAAATGGGCGATTTCGCGGGCGCGGTGTTGAAGCACTTGCGGCGCGCGCCGGTCGAGAAGCTCAGTCTGTGCGGTGGCTTCGGGAAGCTGAGCAAGCTCGCGGCAGGACATATGGACCTGCATAGCCGCAGTTCGAGTATCGACTTGACGCTGCTCGCGGTGTGGGCCGCCGATGCCGGTGCAAGCGATGCGCTGCAATCCGCCATTCGCGCGGCGAATACGAGTCAGGAAGCGTTGAAGCTGGCACGCGCGGAGAGCATCGAACTGGGCGATGTCGTCTGCGCGCGGGCGCGTGACGTCGCGCGTGACGTGGTGCCGCAAGGCATCGTCGTGGAGACGTTCGCCATCGACAGGCAAGGGGTGATCGTGGGAAGCGCAGTATGAAGCGTGTCTTGCTGCTGGGCGGAACGGGCGATGCGCTGGCCATCGCGCGACGGCTAACGAAACCGCACGTCTACAGCATCGCGGGCCTCGCGCGCGTGCCTGCCGATCTGGCGTGCGAAGTGCGCGTCGGCGGATTCGGCGGCGTGGCGGGATTGATCGGCTATCTGCACGCGAACGATATCGCGCTCGTCGTCGATGCGACGCATCCCTATGCCGCGCAAATGAGCCGTCATGCGCGCGAGGCGTGCACGGCTGCCGGCATTCCGCTCTGGGCCGTGCGGCGTCCCGCATGGCAGTCCCAACCCGGCGACGATTGGCGCGAGGCGGCGAACTGGCGCGGCATCGTCGAAGAAATCGCGGCGTTTCATCGGCCACTGTTCACGCTCGGCCGCGAGCCGCTTGCGCATCTCGATGAGATACCCGCGTCGCAGCACTGGACCATCCGCTGTCTCGATCCGCACGAAGGCAACGCGCGCGCCGATATCATCGACGCACGCGGCCCGTTCGATATCGCCGGCGAACGTGCGCTCATCGATGCGGCGCGCATCGATGTCATCGTCAGCAAGAACAGCGGCGGCAAGGCGACGGAAGCCAAGCTCGCCGTGGCGCGCGAAAGAGGGCTGCCCGTCGTGATGCTCGCGCGTCCCTCGCTTCCCGCGGCCGAGCGCGAATTCGACGACCCCGCGAGCGCGCTCGACGCGCTGCTCGCTTTCGACACGAACACCCAATGACCGTCTACTTCATCGGCGCAGGACCGGGCGATCCCGAACTCATCACTGTCAAAGGGCAAAGGCTGATTCGCACATGCCCGGTGATTCTCTATGCCGGATCGCTGGTGCCTGACGCCGTGTTGTCGGGACATCGCGCGACGCGTATCGTCAATACGGCCGCACTCGATCTCGATGCGATCGTCGCGCTTCTGAAGCAGGCACACGACAACGGCGAAGACGTGGCGCGCGTGCATTCCGGGGATCCATCGCTTTACGGCGCAATCGGCGAGCAGATTCGACGTATCGAACAGATCGGGATTCCTTATGAAATCGTACCCGGCGTGACGGCGACGGCGGCATCGGCGGCGGCGCTCGGTTGCGAACTCACGCTGCCCGGCATCTCGCAGACCGTCATCCTGACGCGCTATGCCACGAAGACGTCGATGCCGCCGGGAGAATCGCTCGCGGACCTCGCGCGTCATCGCTCAACGCTTGCGATTCATCTGGGCGTGCGCCATATCGAGCGGATCGTCGCCGATCTCGTGCCGCACTATGGCGAGGATTGTCCGGTCGCTGTCGTGTTCCGCGCGAGTTGGCCGGACGAGGAGCGCGTGAAGGGCACGCTCGCGGATATCGCGCAGAAGGTGCGCGCAGCGGGCATGGAGCGCACGGCGATGATCATCGTCGGACGCGTGCTGGACGCGAAAGGTTTTGCCGATTCCACGCTGTACGCGAAGGACTGAATCGAATGCGCGACCTCGACGCCGTGTTCGAAGCACTCGCGAAATCGGCGTTTCGCCGGCGTTTTGCGCTCGGCGTGCGGGAAGGGCGGTACTTGCGCGAGCGCGGAATCGAAACAGTGCTCGCGCAGGCGGACGAGTTGATCGGCAAGCGTCTTGCGCCGCAAGCGCCGCCGAACGACGGCAAGCAGACGCCGTTTCGCGGGCATCCGGTGTTCATCGCGCAGCACGCAACCGCGACGTGCTGCCGGACATGTCTCGCGAAGTGGCATGGCATCGCGGCGGGCAAGGCGCTCGACGAAGCCGAGCGCCGTCATGTCGTCGATGCAATCGGACGATGGCTGCGTGCGCAGCCCTTACCGCATACGCCCGAAGCGCCCGCGAACGACAACCCGCAGCGCGAATTACCGTTCTAGCTACATCGCTTGCGACGCGCTCAATGCTTCGCTTCGTGCGGCGCCTGACTCCGGCGCTTGCTGTTCGCCTTGCGCGCCAGCATGTTCAGCCCTTCGACCAGCGCGGAGAATGCCATCGCCGCATAGATATAGCCCTTCGGCACGTGCGAGCCGAAACCTTCGGCGATCAGCGTCATCCCGATCACGAGCAGGAAGCCCAGTGCGAGCATCACGATAGTCGGATTGCGCTCGATGAACCGCGACAGCGGCCCCGCCGCGAACAGCATCACCGTCACCGCCGCGATCACCGCGACGAACATGATCGGAATGTGCTCGGTCATGCCCACCGCCGTCACGATGCTGTCGATGGAGAACACGAGGTCGAGAACGAGAATCTGGCCGATCGCGGACAACGGCGTGAGCGTGCCGCCCGTCGCGGGGCCGGCGTCGTTATCGTCGTGCGAAACGTGATGGTGGATTTCCGTCGTCGCCTTCCAGACCAGGAAGACGCCGCCCGCGATCAGGATCAGGTCGCGCCATGAGAAGCCGTGACCGAATGCCTCGAAGATCGGCGCCGTGAGCCGCACGATCAGCGCGACGGTGCCGAGCAGGCCGAGCCGCATCACCAGCGCCAGCCCGATGCCGATGCGCTGCGTGCGCTCCCGATGAGCGAGTGGCAGCTTGTTAGTGAGGATCGAGATGAAGATCAGGTTGTCGATGCCAAGCACGACCTCCATCACGACGAGAGTCGCGAGGGCGGCCCAGGCGGCGGGATCGGTGACGAGGGCGGCGAAATAGTCCATGCGAGCGTGTTGGTTGATGTGAGAACGAGGGCGTGATCTTAGCCTGTCCGCCCTTAGCTTGAAAGCAAGATGAAAACTTTTCGAGACGAACGGGGGTAGAAAGTTCTCACATATCCTAAAAAGCGACAAATATCGGATTTGAAACAGAAAACTCCGTCTGTTCCGATGATGCGCTGCCGCATTTACGGGTAAACTCCTATGCTTCGATGCCGCGTGACGCGGCCCCGCTTTTGAACCTGCCTGCGAGCCGCGCAGGAACCCACCATACGCCGCATGTCCGGAAAATCGCAACGCCTCGTCGAGCTGGATTTCTTTCGTGGGCTCGTCCTGCTGATTATCGTCGTCGATCATATTGGCGGAAGCATGCTGTCGCGCTTCACGCTGCATGCGTTCGCGCTGAACGACGCCGCCGAAGTCTTCGTCTTTCTCGGCGGTTTCGCCACCGCGACGGCGTATGTGTCGCTCGCGGAACGCCGCTCCGAAAGCGCGGCGCGCATGCGCTTCATCAAGCGCGCGTTCGAGATTTATCGCGCTTTCGTCGTCACGGCGGTGCTGATGCTGGTCGCCACGTTCCTGCTTCGGCCGTTCTACGGTCATGCGCCCAACCTCGCGCTGCACGATCTGGACAGCCTGTTGTCCGCGCCGTTGTCGTCCATCGCGCAAATTCTGACGTTCGAGCGCCAGCCTTACCTCGCCGCCGTCCTGCCGATGTACGCGCTGTTCGCGCTCTCCGTGCCGCTCGCGCTGCCGCTGGCACGCAGCAAGCCGTGGCTGCTGCTCGGCCTGAGCCTCGCGCTGTGGGCGTGCGCGCCGCAGATCGGCGAATACATGCCTTCCGTCGACGACACCCTTTGGGACTTCAATCCCGCCGCCTGGCAGCTGATGTTCATGCTCGGCGTGCTGGCGCGCTGCCAGCCGGTGTATCAGCGGATCGCGTCGCATCGCTTCGGCTGGACGATCAGCGCGGTGGCGTTCGCGCTCATCGCCGGCATGGCGTACTACAAGCTGCTCGTGTTGCCGCCCGTGCTCGACAGCGCGTTCAAGCGTGATCTGGCGGGGGCGCGCGTCGTCAACTTTCTGGCGATTGCGTGGATTGCGTCGAACCTCGCGCGCTACGGCGTCGTGAAGGCGATTGCACGGCGTTTGCCGTGGGTCGGAGCGATCGGGCGCGACGGCATGGTTTGCTTCGTCGCGGGAACGGTGATTTCGCTCGTCGTCGATTCGATTCTCTTCACGATGACCGATGGTCTCATCAACGTGCCGGCCGGTCTTGCCGCCGATGCCATTGCGATTACCGCGCTGCTGTCGGTGCCGCGACTGCATCAGCCGGTCGCGGAGTGGCTGCGTGCGCGGCGGCCTGTACCGGCGAGTGCGGCGGTTGCTGCAGCGGACAATCGGGCAGTGCGCTAACTCCGAGAAGGGCAGCACGAGAGTGTGCTGCCCTTTTTTCAGTGTTGTAAAGGCAACTAACCGTCGATTCTTCCGGCGTCTTCAGCAACCCCGGCACGAGACTTGCAGATAGCGACGCATCCATAACCAAAAAGGACTCGCTGTCATGCTCAAACTCGCCATCCTCTTCGCGGTCATTTCCGTTATTGCCGGCTTCTTCGGCTTCGGGCGCGTGTCGTCCGGTGCGGCAGGCATCGCGAAAATCTGCTTCTTCATCTTCCTCGTCCTGTTCGTGATCTTCCTGATCGTCGCGATTTCGGCCGGATCGCTCGTGCTGTGACGTTGATCGTCGACGCCTGGCAGTAGCGCTTCCTCGCATCGACCCGAGTGCCGGGAGAATGTTAGATTCCGTCGAGGAGACATTCGACCGGCCGCGCCGGCCACATCGGTCAGGCGCGCGATGGATCGAAAGGAGGAAGCCATGCATGCCATCGGCGCGGCTTTGCGGCCGGCGCATCATGACGTCGTGCAGCAGGACGTCATCCGTCACGCACACGAGCGTTCCGCCACGTTCGGCCTCATCGCCGACATGCGACCCGACTACGCCGTGCTGTCCACGCCCGAACTCGCGTCCCGGCTGGACGAAAGCCACACGCTCTTCGCCCATGCGTTGCCGGTCATGGAAACGCTGTACGCGCAGATCGCCAATACGCACAGCATGATCGCGCTGACGGATGCCAGCGGACTCATCCTCCATTCTCTCGGCGACGACGATTTCCTCGCCCGCGCGCAGAAAGTCTCGCTGCGGGCGGGCGCGGTCTGGAGCGAGGCGCTGCAGGGCACGAACGCGATCGGCACGACCATCGCGGCGCGCGAAGCCATCACCGTGCACGGCGACCAGCACTATCTGCGGGCCAATCACTTCCTGACGTGTTCGAGCGTGCCGATTCTCGATCCGCTCGGCAACCTGAGCGGCGTGCTCGACGTGACCGGCGACCGGCGCGGCTATCACCAGCACACGATGGCGCTCGTCAGGATGTCCGGGCAGATGATCGAAAACCGGCTCATCGCGAGCGCGTTCGACGATTGCTTGCGCATTCACTTCCACAGCCGCCCCGAGTTTATCGGCACGTTGATGGAAGGCATCGCCGTTTTCGATTCCGGCGGCCGCCTGCTCAGTGCGAACCGCAGCGCGCAGTTTCAGCTGGGCGTCGAACTCGGACGGCTGCGTAGGGAGACGCTGACCTCGCTGTTCGGCGCGACTGCGGACGCATTGGCAGCGCAGGCAGGCGAAACATGCCGGCTCGAATTGCACAACGGCGTCGGCGTGTTCGCGAGCGTGCGGTTCGATGCGCGCCGCGCGCCCGCCACGCCTCGCCGCACCACGCAGCCTGCGCCACCGTCGCATCTGCTCGAGCTCTGCACCGGCGATCCGGCCATGCGCGATATCGTCGAGCGCGTCGGCAAGGTGATCGGCAAGCCCATTCCGATACTCATCGGCGGCGAGACCGGGGCGGGCAAGGAAATGCTCGCGCGCGCCATTCATCGCGATTCGCCGCGTCGCGATGGCCCTTTCGTCGCGGTCAATTGCGCGTCGCTGCCGGAGACCTTGATCGAATCGGAACTGTTCGGCTATGCGCAGGGCGCATTCACCGGCGCGGCGAAGCGCGGCGCGACCGGCAAAATTGCGCAGGCGAACGGCGGCACTCTGTTCCTCGATGAAATCGGCGACATGCCGCTCACGCTGCAAAGCCGTCTGCTGCGTGTCCTGCAGGAGCGTGTCGTCGAGCCGCTCGGCGCGGCGCGCGCGACGCCGGTCGATTTCATGCTGATCTGCGCAAGCAACCGCAAGCTGCGGGAACAAGTCGCGGCCGGCGCGTTTCGCGAAGATCTCTATTACCGGGTCAACGGGCTATCGGTGACGCTGCCGCCGCTTCGCGAGCGGACCGACCTTCCCGCGATCATCGATCGGCTGCTGGCCGGCGATGACTGCGCGGGCCGCACCGTCGGCATCGCGGACGACGTGCGCGCGCTGTTCGCGCGGCATCGCTGGCCGGGCAACTTGCGGCAGTTGAGCAACGTGCTGCGCACGGCCTGTGCGATGCTCGACGAACACGACACGCAGATTCGCATCGGCCATCTTCCGCGCGACTTCCTCGAAGAACTGGACGATGCGCCGACGCCGCCCGCAAGCGCTGCGCGTCTCGCCGACATCGCCGTGAGCGCAGTCACCGCGGCGCTCGACAAGCACGGCGGCAATGTATCGGCGGCGGCGCGTGCGTTGGGGGTGTCGCGTACGACGGTGTATCGGAAGCTGCGGACTTAAGCGTCCTCGTCAAGCCGTTTTGCGTTCGCGGAAGAGGGCGGCGGCAGCGCGCCGCTGTGATCTTTCAGCGCGACGCCCGTCAGTTCGAGCCTGCGCGCCTCGTTCAACAGCCAGTGCAGCTTGAAAGCGGCGGCGTCGTAACCGAGTCCCTCGGGCCGCACGTTCGATATGCAGTTGCGCTCGGCGTCGCTTCGTCCGGCGCGCGGCGAGTAAGTCACGTAAAGGCCGAGGCTGTCGGGCGAACTGAGGCCCGGCCGCTCGCCGATCATCACGACGACGATCGTCGCCCGTAAAAGCTCACCGATAGTATCGCCAATCGCGACGCGCGCCTGTGTCGCGATCACTACCGGACCGATCGACCAGCCGTCGAGCATCGCGCGCAGCGCCGACAGCAGCGGAGCGGCGTGGCGCTGCGTCGCGATTGCCGAGAGGCCATCGGCGGCGACGAACACAATGTCGCAGCGCGACGCGCGGGCGGCGAGGCGTGCGGCGCTGGCATCGTCGAGCACGCGGCCCAGGTCCGGCCGGCGCAGGTAGTGATCGCGATCCGGCGCGGCGCTCGCGGCGTCGAGCGTATCGAAGCCGGCGGCGCGAATTGCGCCGGCGAGGGCGGCCGTATCGAGCGGATGATGCACCGCGTCGCGCGCCTGCGCATGGGCGAGCTGGAAGGCGAGCAGCGGCGCGGTCGGCAGGCTGCTGCCCGCGCGCCCGAGCGCAATGCGGGCGTTCGTGAACCGGCGCAGCGCGTCCCACGGATTCGCTTCGATCGTCATGTGTCGATCCAGTCGAGCAGCGGTTGGCCTGGCGCGGGAAGCAATTCACCGCGCGTATCGGTGACGCGCATTTGCGCGAGCCACGCTTCAAATTCAGGCGCGCGTTTGAGACCGAGCGCGCGGCGGATAAAGAGCGCGTCGTGGAACGAGGTGCTTTGATAGTTGAGCATCACGTCGTCGGCGCCGGGCACGCCCATGATGAAGTTCACGCCCGCGACGCCGAGCAGCGTCAGCAGCGTGTCCATGTCGTCCTGATCGGCCTCGGCGTGATTCGTGTAGCAGATGTCGCAGCCCATCGGCACGCCGAGCAGCTTGCCGCAGAAGTGATCTTCCAGGCCGGCGCGGATGATCTGCCGCCCATCGTAGAGATATTCCGGGCCGATGAAGCCGACGACCGTGTTCGTCAGAAGCGGCTCGAAGCGGCGCGCGACCGCGTAGGCGCGCGCCTCGCAGGTTTGCTGGTCGACGCCGTGATGCGCGTTTGCCGACAACGCGCTGCCCTGACCGGTCTCGAAGTACATGACGTTGTCGCCGACGGTCCCGCGCCCGAGCGACTTCGCCGCCTCGTGCGCTTCCTGCAACAGCGCGAGCGATACGCCGAAGCTCGCGTTCGCGCGCTCGGTGCCCGCGACCGACTGAAACACGAGATCGACGGGCGCGCCGTGCTCGATCGCGGCGATCGTATTGGTCACGTGAGTCAGCACGCACGACTGGATCGGCGCGTCGTAGCGCCGGCGGAAGTCGTCCATCATCGTGAGCAGCGCGGTGATGGCGGCGGGCGAATCGGAGGCTGGATTCACGCCGATGACGGCATCGCCGCAGCCGTAGAAGAGGCCGTCGAGCATGGAAGCCGCGATGCCTTTTGGATCGTCGGTCGGATGATTCGGCTGCAGGCGCACCGAAAGCCGCCCCGGCAGGCCGATCGTCGTGCGAAAGCGCGTGACGACCGGGCGCTTCTTCGCGGCGAGGATCAGGTCCTGATTGCGCATGAGCTTGGAAACGGCGGCGGCCATTTCCGGCGTGACGCCCATCTTGATGCGTTCGAGCGCGGCGGTATCGACGCTATCGGATAGCAGCCACTCGCGGAATTCGCCCACGGTCTGGTGCGCGATGGGCGCGAAGGCATCGGCGTCGTGGGTATCGACGATCAGGCGCGTGACTTCGTCGTCCTCGTACGGAATCAGCGGCTCGTCGAGAAACGTGCGCAACGGCACCCGCGCGAGCGCCATTTTTGCGGCGACGCGCTCTTCTTCCGACGCGGCCGCGACGCCCGCGAGTTCGTCGCCGGAGCGCTGCGGACTTGCGCGGGCGAGCAGCGTCTTCAGATCGTCGAAGCGGTAGCGGCGCGCGCCGATCGTCTCGTAGTAGCTCATCGCTGGTTCCTGGACCGATGGTCCTGTCACTTTAACCGCATTGCATCGCGTGCAAAAAGCGTGACCAAAATCGCGTGCTGAAGCGAAACCGTGAGGCGTGCGATAATTTCAGGCTTCGCCGCCGCTTCTTTCGCATTGATTTTCCAGTGAAAAACCTGCTCGTTTCCATCGATCGCCTCCGCGACTTCGACGAAATCGTCGATGTGCGCACGCCGCTCGAATTCGCCGAGGACCACATCCCCGGCGCTATCAATGCACCCGTGCTCGAGAACGAGGAGCGGGTGATCGTCGGCACGATGTACAAGCAGGTCTCGCCGTTCGAGGCGACGCGCGTCGGCGCGGCGATGGTCGCGCGCAATATCGCGCGTCATCTCGATACGCTCTTCGCCGACCGCCCGCGCAACTGGCGCCCGCTGATCTATTGCTGGCGCGGCGGCAAGCGTTCCGGCTCGATGACCACGTGGTTCAACATGATCGGCTGGCAGGCGCGTCAGCTGGAAGGCGGCTACAAGAGCTATCGGCGTGACGTGCTGGATCGTCTGACGACGCTGCCGGCGCGCTTTCGTTATGTCGCGCTGATCGGCCACACGGGCAGCGGCAAGACGCGGCTGTTGCAGGCGCTCGGGCACGCGGGCGCGCAAGTGCTGGACCTCGAAGGACTGGCGGCGCATCGCGGTTCGCTGCTCGGCGCGCTGCCGGGGCACGATCAGCCGTCGCAGAAAGCATTCGATTCGGCGCTGGTCGCGACGCTGCGCGGCTTCGATCCGGCGCGGCCCGTGTTCATCGAGGCGGAAGGGCGGCGCATCGGCGCGGTCACGATGCCCGACTCGCTGCTCGACAGCCTGCACGCCGCCGCCTGTGTCGAAGTCGAAGCGCGCCGCGAGGACCGTATCGCGTTCCTGTTGCAGGACTACGCGCATCTCTTCGACGATCCGGAGTTTTTCAAGGCGCAGTTGTCGAAGCTCGTCGCGCTGCATAGCCGGGAGCGGGTCGGGCACTGGCATCGGCTGATCGATGAAGGCGCGCGCGCCGAGCTTTTCGCCGAACTGATCGACCGGCACTATGATCCCGCCTATGGCCGCAGCAGCCGCGCGCTCTACACGCAACTGCCTCAGGCGGCGCATATGCTTTTCCGTCCGAACGACGCCGACAGCCTCGATCAGGCGAAGGCGCTGCTCGCGCAATTGTCCGAGACGTCCGTCGTGCTCGGCTAATCTTTTTGTTCCACTCAGAAATAAGAAATATGACCACGCTCCGACAACCTCGCGTCGCGCTCGGCTGGATGGTGTTCCTGCTGATCGCCGTCGCGGGCCTCTTCTACGTCAAATGGTTTCCCTACTACAACCGCGCGTTCGTCGCGGCGAGCCAGCATTCGATCGGCAAGTCGATCCTGATGGGCGCCTCGGCAACCGCGCCCGAGCCGTCCTGGCAGGCTGCGCTCGATTACGCGATGGCCTACGGCAAGGCCATCTGGCAGGCGATGGTGCTCGGCCTGCTGCTCGGATCGGCGGTGCAGGCGCTGATTCCGCCGCGCTGGGTGGCGCGTGCGCTCGGCGAGCATAACTTCGGCAGCGTCGTGAATGGCGGGCTGATGTCTCTGCCGGGCATGATGTGCACGTGTTGTGCAGCGCCGGTCGTCGCGGGCTTGCGGGCGCGGCAGGCGGCGCCTGGCGCGGCCATCGCGTTCTGGCTCGGCAACACGGTGCTGAACCCGGCGGCGCTGGTGTTCATGGGCTTCGTGCTCGGCTGGCAGTGGACGGGCTTGCGTCTCGTGCTGGGCGTGCTGATGGTGTTCGGTCTTGGCTACGCGGTGAATCGCATGGTCACGCCGGCGCAGGCGGCGGCATCGCGCGAGGCGTTGTCGAAGCTGGTTCAGGAGGACGATCCGGGCACTGCTTTCTCGCGCTGGCTGAAGATTCTCGGCCGCATGACGCTGCGGCTCGTGCCGGAGTACATCGTGCTGGTGCTGCTGCTGGGCGCGGCGCGGGCGTGGCTCTTTCCGCATATCGGGCCGGATATCGGCAATGCTGCGCTGTGGATCATCGCGTTCGCGGTGGCGGGTACGCTATTCGTGATCCCGACGGCGGGCGAGGTGCCCATCATTCAGGCGATGCTGTCGCTCGGCATGGCCACCGGCCCGGCGGGCGCGCTGCTGATGACGCTGCCGCCGGTGAGCGTGCCGTCGCTGGTGATGCTCGGGCGGTCGTTTCCGCCGAAGGTGCTGGCGTTCGTCGCGGCGTCGGTGGTCGCGTTCGGGGTGATCGGCGGGGCGGCGGCGGGGTGGTTGTTCTAGGCGACGCGTGAGCAAGGGTCCGATTGCCCGACCCGCTCATGCCGATGTTGTTCCGCTTCGTGCTGCTTTGCGTCGGTTCTAACCGGGCAAAGCGGCTCGACTGACGTTGAAGGCGATTCAGGGCTGCGTCGGGCTCGCTGTATTCAGCGCTAAGCATCGAACCGGAGCAGGAGCCCAAGCGTCAAAACTCTGGTCGACACCGCCGGGAACGCGGCTACTGCACTGAACCGCACGTAGCCGGCTCCCTTGCAGCGACAACTCAAAATCCTGCCGCAGTCCCCCACCGAATCAGCAACTTGAACGGCAGCGCGAGCAACATCGTCGCGCCGACGCCAGCGGCCCAAAGCGCAAAGAACCAGAAAACGCCGCGCATCCGCTTAGTGATAGTGATGTTCGCCATGGCGCACCTTCCCTCTGAATACCCAATACCCCAGCGTCGTATAGGCGACGATCACCGGCAAGATCACCGCCGCGCCAACGATCGTAAATAGCTGGCTCGAACGCGGCGACGCCGCATCCCAGATCGACACGCCCGGAAAGATGTCGTGCGGCGAAATGCTCGCCACCAGTCCCGCATAGCCGAGCAGCACGAACCCGAGCGCCATCGCGAACGGCCGCTTTTCGTGACGCGAATCGATCGACCGGCGCATCGCCCACGCGCACGCCGCGACGAGCACCGGAACTGGCAGCATCCGGTAGAACAGCGGCGAGTCGAACCAGCGCGACGCAATGCCCGCATCGAGCAGGGGCGTCCACACGCTGACGACAGCGATCGTCGCGAGCTGCAGCAGCGTCAGCGGCCACACGACGCGATACATCCGCCGCTGCAACTCGCCTTCGGTCTTCGCGATCAGCCAGCAAGCGCCGAGCAGCGCATAGGTGACGACGAGCGCGCCGCCGGTGAACATCGCGAACGGCGTGAACCAGCCGAAGGCATCGCCGGAGAAGCGTCCGTCCGCAACGGGGATGCCTTCGAGGAACGCACCGAGCGCCACGCCCTGAAAGAACGTCGCACCCGCCGATCCGCCGATGAACGCAAGGTCCCACAGATGCCGGGTGCGCGTCGCCTTGGACCGGATCTCGAACGACACGCCCCGGAAGATCAGGCATACGAGCATCAGCACGAGCGGCAGATAGAGCGCCGACAGGACTGTCGAATAGACCATCGGAAAGGCGGCAAAAAGCCCTGCGCCGCCGAGCACGAGCCACGTTTCATTGCCGTCCCAGACGGGCGCGACGGTGTTCATCATCACGTCGCGGTCGTGCTGGTCCGGAAAGAACGGAAAGAGAATGCCGATGCCCAGGTCGAAGCCGTCGAGCACCACGTACATGAAGAGGCCCAATGCGATGATCACGGCCCAGGCAACTGTCAGGTCCATGTTGTTAAGCTCCTTCGATGGACTGGGTAGGCAAGGAAAGCGGCCGGCGCGCGGTGCCTTCCGATGACGGCTCGTGCGGCGTCTGTCCCGGCAGCGCGGGGCCCTGACGCAGCAGCTTCAGCAAGTAGTAGATGCCCGTGCCGAACACGATCGTGTACACGATCACGAACGCCAGCAGCGACACGCCCACTTGCTGCGCGGTGACGGGCGAGACGGCATCCGCCGTGCGCATCACGCCATACACGACCCACGGCTGACGCCCGGCTTCCGTCGTCACCCAGCCCGCAAGCAGCGTGATGAAACCGCTCGGGCCCATCAGCAACACGAAGCGATGAAACCAGCGTGCCTCGAACAACCGGCGCTTGCGATGCAGCAGCCACGACGCCACCGACATCACGATCATCAACACACCGAGGCCGGCCATCACGCGAAAGCTCCAGAACACGATCGTCGAGTTCGGGCGTTCGTCCTTCGGAAATGACTTGAGACCGCGAATCTCGCCGTCCCAGCTATGCGTGAGGATCAGGCTGCCGAGATGCGGGATCTGCACGGCGTACTTCGTGGTCTCGGCTTCCATGTCGGGGATGCCGAACAGGTTCAGCGCGGTGCCGCCTTTCTCGGTTTCCCAGATGCCTTCGATCGCCGCGATCTTCGCCGGCTGATGCTCCCGCGTGTTGATGCCGTGCGCGTCGCCGACCAGCGCCTGGATCGGCGTCAGCGCGAGCAGCAGCCACAGCGCCATCGAGAAAGTCTTCTTGATCGCCGGGTCGCGCCGGCCCTTCAACAGGTGCCATGCGCCCGTCGCCGCCACCACGAGCGCCGCGACGATGAACGCGGCAATCGCCATATGCGCGAGCCGGTACGGGAACGACGGATTGAAGATGATCGCGAACCAGTCGACCGGCACGACATGATCGCCTTCGATGCGAAAGCCTTGCGGCGTCTGCATCCAGCTATTGGATGCGAGGATCCAGAACGTCGAGATGAGCGTGCCGATGGCGACCATCAGCGTCGCGCCGAAATGCGCCTTCGGGCCGACCTTGTTCCAGCCGAAAAGCATGATGCCGAGAAAGCCCGCTTCGAGGAAAAACGCGGTCATCACTTCGTAGGTCAGCAGCGGCCCCGTGATGGGACCGGCGAAGGTGGAGAAGCCGCCCCAGTTGGTGCCGAATTCATACGCCATGACGACGCCCGACACCACGCCCATGCCGAACGCCACGGCGAAAATCTTCGACCAGAACAGGCAGAGTTCCTTGTAGACGGGCTTGCCTGTTTTGAGCCATGCGCCTTCGAGCACGGCGATGAAACTCGCGAGTCCGATGCTCAGGGCAGGAAAGATGATGTGAAACGATACGGTGAACGCGAACTGTATCCGCGCCAGGTCGATTGCTTCGGGAGTCGAGTGCATGATGACTTGTCTTTTTGAAATTCACGCGGCCGTTCGTGGAGGTCTGGCCGGTTGTGTGTCGCGACGAATGCGTCTGATCACGGCCGGAGCTTAGCGCCGAAAATGAACGACTGTTGCGCTGCGTCAGAGAGGCCGCATTGTGCGGAAATGCCGCAGTTTTAACGAGTTGGCGGTGTTATCCGATTGATATTTATGCGTTTTCGAGATGACGACCCGTGTTTCTTTGCCGGGCGCGCGACGTGCTTCTCGCGACAATCGACCGCACTGCATCAGACGGACGGAAGCGGAATGGGCGGACGAAGTTTCACCTGCGTGCGGTACAGAATCCGCAGAGCGCGCGGGTACGATACTGGCTTTCCAGAAACGCATGACGCGCGAACACAAGGAGAACCTACATGCGCCTCGATGATGAAAGTGAAAGTCAGAACGTCGAAGACCGGCGGGGCTCGGGCGGCTTCGGCGTCGGCGGGGGAACGATAGGCATCGGCACCATCGTGCTGGCGCTGGCTGCGTCGTACTTTTTCGGCATCAATCCGATGACGATCATCAATGGCGCGCAAGTGCTGCAAGGCAATGCGCCGCAACGTCAGGCCGCGCCAAGCAATGCGGAACCGGCTCACGATGCCGGCGCTGTGTTCGTGCGCCGCGTGCTCGGCAATACCGAGCGCACCTGGCAGCACATCTTCCGCACGGAATTCAATCAGGACTATCCGGCGCCGAAGCTCGTGCTCTTCTCGGGCGGCACGCAGACCGCCTGCGGAACGGGGCAGGCCGCCATGGGACCGTTCTACTGTCCGGCGGACCGCAACGTGTACATCGATCTTTCTTTCTATCGCGAACTGCGCGACCGCTTCGGCGCGAGCGGAGACTTCGCGCAGGCGTACGTGATCGCGCATGAAGTGGGGCATCACGTGCAAAACGTGCTCGGCGTCTCGGGCAAGGTCGATCGCGCTCGCTCGCGGATGTCGCGTGAGCAGGCAAATGCGCTGTCCGTGCGGGTCGAGCTACAGGCGGATTGCTTCGCGGGCGTTTGGGCAGCAGTTGCGCAGCAGCAGAACGCGAAGCTGATCGAGCCTGGCGATTTCGAGCAAGGGCTGAACGCGGCGGCCGCGATCGGCGATGACCGCTTGCAGCAGCAGACGCAGGGGCGCGTCGTGCCGGAGGCGTTCACGCACGGGACGAGCGCGCAGCGACAGCGATGGTTGAAGCGCGGACTGTCGTCTGGAGACGTTCGCCAATGCGACACATACTCGGCGCAGACGCTCTAGTTTTTATGCGCATAACACTGCGCCGTGCATAGGGGAGGCGCGGTATCAATAACCGAAAGTCGAAGACGCTCCGTCCCGATATGTAATGATTTCCGAAAACACTTGACGATTGAGCGAGCAACTAAGAGGATTGCACCAAACACTTAAGAATAATCCGACCAAATGCTCGCGGAACCCGTCTTTGAGAAACGACCGGCTCTCGTCCGTCTGAATGCAGCCGATATCCCGCTGAAAGCGCCGCTCGAATGGCCCATCCTCGCGCCCGATGGCGCGGTGCTGTTCGATAGCGGCACCGTCGTCCCCGACGAAGCCGCGCGCGCTTTCCTTTATCGTCATTTCGAGCCGCATCGTCCGTCGCGGCAAGCGACGCGCGCTCCCGCCGCCATCGACACAGCCGCCGATGGAGCGCCGACACTCGAGGACATGGGCCTCGCCATTGGCGGACGCGTCGGCTTGCGCGGCGGCAGCATCTCCGGGTCAGCAATGTACGCGAGCCGCGTAATCGGCTTCTCGAATCCGCGTCGCAACGGCGAACGGTCGCTTTTCGTCACGCAGCCGGTCATGGCGGGTTCCGATCCGCTCGAACTGACGCGCGGCGAACAGGTCGATCTCGTTGCACTGACGGGACGCGGCGTGTTCCGCTTCGCCTGCACGGTCGATGCAACCAGCCGCGAGCCGTTCAACTACGTGGTGTTATCGGCGCCGGGCGCGATCCGCCGCTTGCGGGCGCGCAAGTTCGCGCGGCTTCCGACCTGCCTCGGCGCGCGCTTTTCGACGGAAGCCGTAGCGAGCGCGGTGCCGCAACTCGGCCGCGTCGCCGATATCAGCCCGTACGGCATGTCGCTGTCGGCGCCAACCGCGACTGCCCGCGCCGGGGACCGCCTGAAACTTTCGTTCCGGTTCTGCACCGATGGCGTCGATGTCGAAATCGACACGACCGCGATCGTGCGTCACGTCGGCCCGGCGGAGTCAGGCGCGCCGGGCGCGGCCTACGGGCTCGAGTTCGAAGCGCTGGATGCTTCGCAGCGCATCGCGCTGAAGTCGTTCATGGCGGAGCACAGCTAGACGGCTGCGCGCCGATGTCAGCTTCCCGGAAAACCGTCCGGAAACAGCCGCTCGATTGCGGCTTCGTAGTGCTGAATCGGCGCGGCGCCGCGCAGTGCGATCGGCGCCGGCGGTTCCTGCCCCGGCGCCGGTTCGCGCGACAGCACGGCGAACGGCACGCCGCTGATGCCGAGTTGCTTCGCGAACTCTTCGTCTTCGATGACGAGGTCGGTGTACGTGCCGTCGTCGAGCGACTCTTCCAGCAGTTCCGGGTCGATGCCGCAGGTCGCGGCGATGTCGATGAGCGCGTCCTGATCGCCGATATCGATGCCTTCCTCGAAGTAAGCCTTGAAGATGGCGCGATGCACGAGGTCGTATCGGCCGGACTCACGCGCAAACAAAACCGTTTCGAACGCCTTGCGGCTGCGCGGCGCGACGGACGGCTGACGCATCAACAGCCCGCGTTCTTCGGCGAGCGGACGCACCGATTTTTCCCATGCCTCGTGGATCGTGTCGCTGTTCGGATCGAGCAGCGGCGCGGGTTCGGGACGCAGCTCGAACGCATGCCAGCGAACCTCGACGGCGTCTCCGTAGGCGTTGCGCAACTGGTCGAGCACCGGCGTTTCCAGATAGCAGAAAGGACACACGAAGTCGGACCAGACGTCGACATACAACAGCGGCGTGGATGCCATGAAAGCCTCTAGCGATGATTGCGGCAGCCAGCGCGCGTGCGCTGGCCGCAAAACCGGTATGTTAGCGCGCCGCCTCGCGCCGCGCCGCATCGTCCGATGCGCTCAGAAGCCGCCGTCCAGTTCGATGGGGCTGCCGTCGAAGAAGCGCGACAGGCGGAACGCATGCGGATCGACGAGGGGCGCATCGTTGGCGACGAGGTCGGCCATCAGCTTGCCCGCGCCCGGTCCGATGCCGAAGCCATGCCCCGAGAAACCCGTCGCGATAAACAGCCCGCGCGTGCGCTCGACGCCGGATATGACGGGCACCGCGTCGGGCGTCACGTCGATATAGCCGGCCCAGGCCTGCTCCACCGCGACCGGCGCGAGCGACGGGAAGATCGCGCGGAACTCGGCGAGCGCGGTCTCATTGAACGCTTCGACGGGTGCGGGATCGAGCGTGCGGACGGTTTCGAAGACCGTCGGCTGATCGAGCGGCCAGCGGCGCGGACGCCGCAGTTCTTCGAAAAAGCGCGCGTTGAGACTGAGCTTGATCGAGCCGAACTGGCTTTTGAGCGCGGGAAGGAATTTGGTAAAGAGCCGGAAACTGTCGGGCGTGATGTCGCTGTAACTCCGGAAGGCATTGGCGAGGGTGTATCCGCCATCCATCCGCTTGCGGTACCCCAGCGCCTGATTGCACGCGCTGACTTCGGGGCCGCCGGGAAGCGGAGCCGTGCGCATGACCGACGAGCGCACCATCAGTTGCGGCACGTCCACGCCCAGATTGCCCGCGAAGAGACGCGTCCACGCTCCGCCCGCGACGACCACGCTCTGGCAGCGAATCCGGCCGTGTTCGGTCACCACCGCGCTTACCGCACCGCCGCTCGTTTCGACGCCGCGGACCGCGCACGGCATCGCGATTTTCACGCCGCGCTGGCGCAGCGCCGCGGCCATCGCGGGCACGGCGCGTTGCGGTTCGGCGCGGCCATCGCTTGGCGTGTAAATGCCGCCCGCGAATCGGCGCGCCGCGCCGGGCATCAGCGCGGCGGTTTCATCGGGCGACACGATGCGCGAATCGATTCCGTCGCGGCCCACCTTGGCGACGGCGCGCGCCAGCCAGGCTTCGTGATCGGCGAGCGCCCGGGCGTCGTCGGCGGCGTAGAGGATGCCGCATTCGCGATAGCCGCTGTCGATGCCGAGATCGGCGTCCATGCGCCGCCACAGCTTCAGGCTTTCGAGGCTCAGTTCCAGTTCGCGCAGATCGCGATGCGTCGCGCGGCACCAGCCCCAGTTGCGGCTCGACTGCTCGCCGGCGATATGTCCTTTCTCGCAGACGGCGACCGACAAACCCTTCTCCGCGAGAAAGCGCGCCGTGCTGATTCCTATGACGCCGCCCCCGACGACGACCACGTCGACGATTTGGGGCAACGCCTTGTCTTCCGCGATGCGTTCGGTTGGCGGTCCCATCTTATGCGGCCTCTTTGCGTGCAGTGCGTGTCATGTGTTCCTTCGTTTGCGGTCGAACATCCGGCGAGGATGCTAAGGGAATCGGCGGGCTTTGACCATCGGCGCAAAAATTTCAGGCACCTGGTCCGCGACGCGGGCGCTGCATCGCCGGGTGCGATCCGCTACGATGAAAGTGAGGCATCGCGTCATCGGCGCCGGGCACGGTGCGTGCAATGAGTCTGCGCTGCTGACGCAGTAGCTCGGCCGGCAAGGCCGGTCATCGCAATCTCATCTCTCATGGAGAACTCTCGTGCAAAAGACTGCATCGGCAAAATGGAGCGGCGGCATCAAGGACGGCAAGGGATTCATCTCGACACAGACCGGCGTGCTGAATGACGCGCCGTACGGGTTCAAGTCGCGCTTCGAAGAAGGACCGGGCACTAATCCCGAGGAACTGATTGGCGCGGCGCATGCCGGCTGCTTCACGATGGCGCTCTCGCTGCAACTCGAGCAGGCGGGCATGAAAGCCGAAAGCCTGGAAACGAAGTCGACCGTCACGCTCGAAAAAGACGGCGAAGGCTTCACGATCACGTCGTGTCAGCTCGATCTGAAGGCGAAGATTCCCGGCGCCGACAAAGCCGCGTTCGACAAGGCCGCGCAAGCCGCCAAGGAAGGCTGCCCGGTTTCGAAACTGTTCGCCGGCAACGCCCAGATCACGCTGAACGCGCAACTGGAGTCCTGATCGGGCCGTACTGTCCGCGTCTCATCGCCGGCCTGCGCGCATCAATGCCGCAGGCCTTTTTTCTGCGCCATCTTGTGCGCGTACATCTGGCTGTCGCTCGCCGCGAGCAGATCGATGACCGTCGGATGCCGCGCGGGGTCGTACTGCGTCTGCCCGACGCTGAAGCGGATGTCGTAGCCACGCTCCGCCGCCGCTTCGTGACCGGCGAGCGTCGCGCGGAGGCGATCGAGCGCGCCTCTCGTCTCGTCGTCGCCGGCATCGGTCAGGAGCGCGACGAATTCGTCGCCGCCTAGCCGGCCGATCACATCGGTCTGGCGAAACGAATTGCGCAGCGCGGCGGCGAAGGTCGCGAGCGCGCGGTCGCCTTCGGCGTGGCCGTAGCTGTCGTTGATCTGCTTGAAGCCGTCGAGATCGAAGAACAAGAGCGATGCGCGATGCCCCATGCGCTTGCAGACGTTCAGCGCGTGTTGCGCGAGCGCCTCGAAGCCGCGACGGTTCGGAATCAGCGTGAGGTCGTCGACGGTGGCGAGTTCGATCGCCGCCAGTTCCTGCTCCGCGATACGCGCGAGGTCGAGCAGCAGTCCGCGCTGCTCGGCGTCGAGCGTGCGCGGGCGTCGATCGATCAGGCATAGCGTGCCGAGCCGCGCGCCGTTGGGCACGGTGAGCGGCTGGCCCGCATAGAAGCGGATATTCGGCTCTCCGACGACGAGCGGATTGTCACGAAAGCGGCTGTCGGCGCGGGCGTCGGGAATCATCAGCAGGTCGTCCTGCAGGATGGCGTGCGAGCAGAACGATACATCGCGCGGCGTCTCGCGTGCTTCCAGGCCGGTACACGACTTGAACCACTGACGGTTCTCGTCGATCAGGCTCACGAGCGCGATGGGCACGTCGAACAGATGCCGCGCGAGGCGGGTGAGCCGGTCGAAGCGTTCTTCGGGCGGCGTGTCGAGGATACGCAGCGTACGCAGCGTGGCGAGGCGGGTCGATTCGTTCTCGGGTTTCGGGGCGACGAGCATGAAGTCTCGGTTCCTCCTGCAGGATTGATGCGTCGAGCGATGCAAGCGGACGTATTGTCCGGCAAATGAGTAAACTCTGCGGTTGGAAGATGGAAAATTCACCGCGAAACCGCGCCGGCCGCATCCGGCGGCTATTATGCCGATGGCAGGCGGGCCTTTGCCGCAGCGCTTTCATCGCACGCTCACAGCGCGGGCGGGTCGGATTGTTTCACCGTCTCGCCCCGGGTCGTGTATCGACCATCCCCTCCACCGATTCCCCGGAACGCCGATGAAAAACAAGCTCAACTGGACCACCCTCGCGCCGATCGCCGCGATCGTCGTGCTTGCCGGCGCAGCGTTTGTCCATAACGCGTTGGCGACCGGCCTGTCCGCGATTGCACTCGCGCTCGCGGTATTCGCAGCGGTACATCACGCCGAAGTGGTCGCGCATCGCGTCGGCGAACCGTTCGGCACGCTGGTGCTGGCGATCGCCGTGACGGTGATCGAAGTCGCGCTGATCGTCTCGGTGATGCTTTCCGGCGGCCCGGAGAAAGCCGCCCTGCCGCGCGACACGGTGTTCGCCGCGATCATGATTTGCTGCTGCGGAATCGTCGGGATGTGTCTGCTCGTTGGCGGCCTGCGGCATCACGTGCAGGATTTTCAGTTGCAGGGCGCAAGCGCGGCGCTCGCGAATCTCTGCGCGCTGTCGGTGCTGACGCTCGTGCTGCCGAACTTCACGAGCACGGTCGTGGGTCCGGCGCTGTCGACTTCGCAGCTGGTTTTCGTGGGCGTCATTTCGCTCGTGCTGTACGTGGTCTACGTGTTCGTGCAGACGATCCGGCATCGCGATTACTTCCTGCCTGCCGCCGCGAAATCCATCGTCGACGAGGACGAGGCCCCGCACGCGCCGCCGCCGACGAGCGGCGAAGCATGGTTCGCGCTCGCCTTGCTGGTGGTCTCGCTCGTGGCGGTCGTCGGGCTGGCGAAGCTGCTGTCTCCGGCTGTCGAGGCGGCCGTCGAGGCGGCGGGCGCGCCGGAGGCCGTGGTCGGCGTCGTGATCGCGGCGCTCGTGCTGCTGCCCGAGGGACTCGCGGCAGTGCGGGCGGCTCGGCTCGACCGCATCCAGACGAGCCTGAATCTCGCGCTCGGCTCCGCGCTGGCGAGCATTGGCCTGACGATCCCGACGGTGGCCGTCGTGTCGATCGCCATCGGCCAGCCCATTTCGCTCGGCCTCGAGCCGAAGGAAATCACGCTGCTTGCGCTCACGCTGCTCGTGTCGGTCATCACGCTCGGCACCGGGCGATCCACGGTGCTTCAGGGCGTCGTGCATCTGGTGATTTTCGCGGCGTTCCTGTTCCTCTCCGTGGTCCCTTGACGCGCTTTGACGCGCGCTCGCCGGCGTGCCGTTTTGTTACACTTCGGGGTTTTCCCGCAAGGGCTCCACTGCGCGCCCGCTGCCGGCTCGGCGCGCCAGCATTAACAGCAAGTATCGAAGGATCGGAATGTCGCAACAGAAGTTCGTCAGCAAGACTGCATCGTTCGCCCTGCGCGCGATGCTCGCCGCCGTCGCCGCCACGTCGTTCGCCGCGCATGCCAGGGAAATCACGCAGATCCGCTTTGCCGTCGATCCGTCGTATCCGCCGTTCGAATCGAAGCAGGCGGACGGCAAGCTGGTCGGTTTCGATATCGACCTGGGCAATGCGCTGTGCGCGCAGATGAAAGTCAAGTGCGTGTGGGTCGAGAACAATTTCGACGGCATGATTCCCGGCCTCAAGGCCCGCAAGTTCGACGCCGTGCTGTCCGACATGGGGATCACCGAAGAGCGTCTGAAGCAGATCGATTTCACGGTCCCGCTCTACGATACGCATGCGCAACTCGTCGCACGCGCCGGCTCCGGCATCCTCCCGACGGCGCAGGCGCTGAAGGGCAAGCGCGTCGGCGTCGAGCAGGGCACGGTGCAGGAACGCTACGCGAAGGCGAAGTGGGAAGCGCAGGGCGTGCAGGTCGTCGCGTATGGCGATCAGCAGCAGGTGGAGTCGGACCTCGTCGCGGGCCGTATCGACGCGATGTTCACCGACGCAGCGCAAGCCGCCATCGGCTTTCTGAAGAAGCCGCAAGGAAAGCTGTTCGCGCTCGTCGGGCCGATCGTCGAAGACAAGGCGATCATCGGTCCGGGCACGGCCATCGGCCTGCGCAAGGGCGACGCGGATCTGCAGAAGGGCTTGAACGATGCCTTCGGCGAGTTGAAGAAGAACGGCACGTTCAAGCGCATCATGGCGAAGTACTTCGAGACCGACGTCTCCATCCAGTAATCGCTGCGCAGCGCACCGACGCAATCACGGAAAGGCATCGCTTGCGGTGCCTTTCTTTGTTTCTCACGCGAGTTTCACGAGGATTTTCGCCGATGCAGGTACACAGCCATCCGCTCGCCGGTGCATCGCTCGGCACCGAGCGGGCGATCACGAGCTATCGGTTCGGGCCGGACGACGACGCCGCGCCGAAGGTCACTATCCAGGCATCGCTGCACGCGGACGAACTGCCGGGCATCGTCGTCGCATGGCTGCTCAAGCGGCGGTTCGCGGAACTCGAGGCGGCGGGCAGGCTGAACGCGCGCATCGTGCTCGTGCCGGTCGCGAATCCGGCTGGCCTTAATCAGCATTGGTTCGGCACGCACATGGGGCGCTTCGACATGCGCTCCGGACACGACTTCAATCGCCGCTTTCCCAATCCCGGCCCCGCACTCGCGATGCAGCTCGATGGCCGTCTCACCGCCGACGCCGCGCACAACGCCAGCCTGATCCGCGCCGCGTTGCGGAATCATCTCGCGGGTTACGAAGGCACGACGGAACTCGAATCGCAACGCATCGCGCTGATGCGGCTTGCCTGCGACGCGGACCTCGTCATCGACCTGCATTGCGACTGGGAAGCCGTGCCGCATCTCTACACGACGCCGCAAGCGTGGCCGTCGATCGAGCCGCTTGCGCGTTATCTCGGTAGCGAGGCGCAATTGCTCGCGGACGTTTCGGGCGGCGAGCCGTTCGACGAAGCGTGCGCGGCGGCGTGGCGCTATCTGCGCGGCGCGTTCGACGGGCGCTTCCCGATTCCGCTGGGGCTCACGCCCGTCACGCTCGAATTGCGCGGCGTGCGCGACGTATCGCACGAAACGGCCAACCGCGACGCCCAGGCGATCGTCGATTACCTGACGCACGTGGGCTTCATCTCCGGCGATGCGCCCGAGCCGCCTCCGTTGCGCCATCCCGCGACACCGCTCGCCGGATGCGATTACGTGGAATCGCCATCGTCGGGCGTGATTTTGCATCTCCGCGACGTGGGCGACTGCGTCCGCGCGGGCGAGACCATCGCTGAAGTCCTCGATCCGTTCGACGACCGGCTCGTGCCGCTCATCGCGCAGACGGACGGCGTGCTTTACGCGCGGCACTGGACGCGCTTTGCCACGGCAGGGATGCTGGTCGCGCGGATTGCAGGCGAGGGCGCGGCGCGCACGGGAGACTTGCTCGTGCCGTGAGCGGCGGCAAAACTGACCGGTGTGTTTTCAGCAAACGCTGTAGCTTTTTTGACAATTGGTTGCAATGCAGCATGAAAAGCGTATAGTTAGGGTTATCCCCTAGCTACTTACCCTGAGACACGCTCATGAAAACCACCGCTCAACAATCCGTCGTCGTTTCGTTCGGTTCGTGGGTGCGCGCAGCCAAGGCTGCGGTGCTTCGCGAGTGGAACCGTGCGCTTCAGCTGCACCTGCAAAACTGCGAAATTCTCGTTGAATCGTATCGCCGCAAGTAAGCTGCGTTACACGCCCGGTCAGGCGGTTCAGCAGTTTCGAGCAGTATTAGACAAAGCCCCCGGAAGCTGATGCTTTCGGGGGCTTTGTCGTTTGGCGAATGCTTTTGAATGTCGATTGAGTCTGCGCAGCTTTGCTATTCGACCGGAGAGGCTTGAGGCTGAGTCACCAGGATCACAAAACGGCGTGCTTTCGCAAAAGCGCGCCGTTTGCAGATGCGAACCCGTCAAATCGCCCAGCCGCCCAGATAAAACACTGCCAGCGCCACTGCGATTGCCACAGTCCCCACATTCAGCTTCCGGAATTCGCCCGCAACGAGCCGCCCGATGACCAGCGTGCAAAAGCCGAGCATGATCCCCGTGACGATATTCGCCGTCAGCACGATGAACACCGCACACACGAGCCCGGACATCGTGTCGACGGTATCGTCCATGTGCAGTTTGGCGACGTTGCCGAGCATCAGCAGCCCGACGTACATCAGCGCGGGCGCCGTCGCGTAGGAAGGCACGAGGCTCGCGAGCGGCGAAAGGAACATCACCGCGAGAAAGAGCGCGCCGACGACACTGGCCGCGAGGCCCGTCTTCGCGCCGGCCGCCACGCCCACCGACGATTCGATATACGCCGCCGCCGGCGCACCGCCGAAGCAAGCCGAGAAAATCGAGCTGAGCGAATCCGCGGTCAGCGCGCGGCCGCCGTTCACGATGCGCCCGTTCCCGTCGATCTGCCCCGCCTGGCCCGCGACAGCGCGGATCGTGCCGGTGGCGTCGAACACGGCGGTCATCACCAGCGCGAGGACGCTCGGCAGGACGGCCATCGACAGCGCGCCCTTGATGTCCATCGCGCCGATCAGCGACGCATGCCCCGGCGCGGACAGCGACGGCAGCGCGAATACGCCATGAAAGCGCACCGACGGGTCGAACGCCAGCCCGATGGCCGACAAGCCGACCACCACGAGCAGAATGCCGCCCGGCACGCGCCGGCGCTCGAGACCGAAGATCGCGGCGAGGCCGAGCACGGACATCAGCACCGGAAAGGCCGTGATGTGCCCGAGCGACACCGGCATGCCGCGCGCGGGATTCTTCACGATCAGCCCCACATCGTTCGATGCGATCAGCAGCAGGAACAAGCCGATGCCGATGCCCGTCCCGTGCGCGACACCCGTCGGCAGGTTGCGAAGAATCCACGAGCGCACGCCGGTCACGGAGATCGCGGTGAAGACGACGCCCATCAGGAACACCGCGCCCAGCGCGACAGCGGGCGACAGTCCCTTGCCGAGCACGAGGCCGAACGCCGTGAACGCGGTCAGCGAGATCGCGCAGCCAATCGCGATCGGCAAGCGCGCCCACACGCCCATCAGCAGCGAGCCGAACGCGGTCGTCAGGCATACGGCGACGAACACGGCGCTCGTGTCGAAGCCCGCCTTGCCGAGCATGCCCGGCACGACGAACACGGAATAGACCATCGCGAGGAACGTCGTCACGCCGGCGACGACTTCGCGCTTCTGCGTGCTGCCGGATTGCGAAATGCCGAAATAACGGTCGATAAAGCCGTCGTGCGCCGGCTGAACCGCGTCTGTCTGATCAGCGGAAGAGATATCGCCAAGCTGCCGGGCGGGGGATTCCAACATGATGAGCTGCTCCTTTATCAGCACGCTGAAACGGATAGCCGTGCGCGCACGGCGGGTCCGTCGTCAGGGTCGTCTCGTATGATTTTCTTGATGTGGGCCGCATGCATCGCCGGAAAGGCTGCACTCGGTCAGGCAAAGACTAGGTGAACGGGATACGCGGTCCAATCCCGTGAAAAACATTCCGCCCATGCGAGCATTCTTATATTTCTGAGAAGCCACGCAGGGCGGACGTGTGTGCAATCGAAGCGAGCACCGGACTAGGGCAAACGCCTAGTCCGGCAAGGCGGTTTAGGGGATGACTTGCGATACGCCGCGTCCGCGCGGATCGGACATCGGCTCGGGCGTCGTATCGTCGATGCGAATGGCCTGGATATCGCCATTGAAGCCTTGCATCGAGAACGTATAGCCCTTCGCTTCCAGTTCCTTCACGACTTCCGCGTCGAGCTGATGATACGGCTCCTGGTAAATCGTGTTCGGCGGCAGCAGTTGATGGTGAAAGCGCGTGGCGCCCACGGCATCGGCGAGCGGCATCTTGAAGTCGTAGACGTTCGACAGCACCTGGAAAATCGACGTGAAGATGCGCGAGCCGCCCGGCGTGCCGATCACCATCGCGACCTTGTCGTCCCTGGTGAGGATCGTTGGCGTCATCGACGAGAGCGGGCGTTTGCGCGGCGCGATGGCGTTCGCATCGCTGCCCACCACACCGAACATGTTCGCGACGCCCGGCTTCGCGGAGAAGTCGTCCATCTCGTCGTTCAGCACGACGCCCGTGCCTTCCGCGACCACGCCCGAACCGAAGTAGCCGTTGATCGTGTACGTGTTCGACACGGCGTTGCCCCACTTGTCGACGACCGAAAAGTGCGTCGTCTCGGCTTTCTCCGGCATCGACGTGCCGAGCCCCGGCTGCACGCTCTTCGTGTCCGACGGCGCATCGGGGTTGACCTCCTGCGCGCGCTTGAGGATGTAGTCGTCGTCGGTCAGCTGCGCGACCGGCACCTTGTAGAAGTCCGGATCGCCGAGATATTGCGCACGGTCGGCGAACACGCGCTTTTCGATTTCCGCGACGAGATGGATGTACTGCGCGGAGTCGAGCGGCACGCCTTCGAACTTGTCCTTCAGGTCCGCTTTCATCTTCAGCAACTGCACGAGGCCGATGCCGCCCGAACTCGGCGGCGGCGCCGTGATCACGCGATAGCCGTTCCAGCTCGCCACGACCGGTTGCCGCCAGACGGCCTTGTATTCCTTAAGATCGCGTGCGGTGATGAGGCCGTGACCGGTCATCGACGTGGCGATCAGTTCAGCGGTCTTGCCTTCATAGAAGCCCTTCGAGCCCTTGTCGGCAATGCGCTGCAAGGTGTCCGCGAGGTCGGGCTGCTTGAAGACCTGGCCCGCCTTCATGCTGCCGAAGTAGAGATCGAAATTCGTCTTGCCGGCAAATTCCTTCGATGCGCGGTCGCGCCGCTCGATGAGCTGATCGTCGACGACGAAGCCATCCGCCGCGTACTTGATCGCCGGCGCGAGCACCTGCTTCCACTTGAGCTTGCCGAAGCGTTTCTGCGCTTCCCACATGCCGTCGACGGTGCCCGGCACGCCCACTGCACGATGCCCGTAAAGGCTCATGCCCTTGATGACTTCGCCCTTGTCGTCGAGATACATGTTGCGCGTCGCGCTCATCGGCGCGCGTTCGCGATAGTCGAGGAAGTACGGGCGATGGTCCACGTACAGCGTCATGAATCCGCCCCCGCCGATGTTGCCTGCTTCCGGATACGTGACCGCCAGCGAGAACGCGATGGCCACAGCGGCATCGACGGCGTTGCCGCCTTGCTTAAAGATCTGCGCGGCGGTGTCGGCGGCGTATTTGTCGGCGACGGCGACCGCCGAGGCGGTCAGTACCTGGGGCTGCGCCTGCGGCGCCTTGGCATGAGCGGGCGTGCTTTCGACGAAGCCGGCCACGCTGAACGCGGCGGCGGCCATGGCCGTCAGCGCGAGGGATCGAAAGCGATGTTGCTGATTCAACGGCATCTCCTGCGTTCTCCTTCCTCGACAATGGGTTAGCGCTTATACCACGATCACGGCATCAATTGCCCGCCGTTCACGTCGATGATCTGGCCCGTCACATAGCGCGACATCGCCTCCGACGCGAGATAGAGGAACGCGCCGCTGCAATCGTCCGGCTCGCCGACGAAACCCATCGGAATGACTTTGCGGAACGCCTCCAGTTGCTCCGGCGTGGTAAAGCGCTCGTGAAACGGCGTCTCGATGACGCCCGGTGCGACGGCGTTCACGCGGATGCGGTCCGCGACGAGTTCCTTCGCCATGCCCTTCGTGATCGTGCTGACGAAACCCTTCGATGCGGCGTAGAGCAGCGCGCCCGGGCCGCCGCCGTTGCGCGCCGCAACAGACGTCACGTTGATGATCGAGCCGCCGCCGCCGTCACGCAGCGACGGCAGCGCGGCGCGCGTGAACGCCACGACCGAACGCGCGTTGATGTGCATGATCTCGTCGAAAAGCTCGTCGGTGACGGACGCGATCGGCTCGCGCTTCACGAGGCTGCCCGCGTTGTTGATGAGCACGTCGATCTTGCCGAAAGCCTCGACGGTGGCCGCGACGGCCGCGTCGATGGCTTTCGAATCGCGCACGTCCGCGCCGACCGTGATCGCCGAGACGCCGAGCGCGCGCACGTCCTTCGCGACTTCCTCGGCCTTGTCCTTCGAGCTGTTGTAGTGCACCGCGACATTCGCGCCGTACTGCCCGAACGCGCGTGCCGCCGCCGCGCCGATGCCCGTGCTCGCGCCGGTGATGAGAACCGATTTACCTTTCAGATCGTGCATGTGTGCTCCGTGTTGAAGGATGTAAATGGGTGCTGCGAACCCGCAGTATGAGGCAAACCGGCACTTTGCCGCGCCCCGCCAAAAGCGGCAACATGACGGCAGCGGCGCGACGCAGCCCTGTCCGCACGCTCAACCCTTGCCGAATCAGGAGGCACACATGAATGCACAAGTCGATCCCATTCCCGAAGGACGTCACGGCGTCATTCCGTATATCGCGGTGGCGGGCGGCGTCGCGGCCATCGACTTTTACAAGAAGGCGTTCGGCGCCACCGAAGTGTTCAGCATGCAGGACCCGGGCGGACGCATCGGGCACGCGGAATTGCTGATCGGCGGCAGTCCTTTCTATCTGAGCGACGAATATCCCGAGATGGGCGTGAAAGGGCCGCTCGCTGTCGGCGGCACGCCGGTGATGCTGCATCTGTACGTGGATGACGTCGATGCCGTCGTGCAGCGCGCACTCGATGAAGGCGCGACCATCATTCGTGCGGTCGAAGACCAGTTCTATGGCGACCGTGGCGGCAAGCTGCGCGATCCGTTCGGCCACATGTGGTGGATTGCAACGCACAAGGAAGACGTATCGCCCGAGGAACTGCGCGCGCGCGCCGAGCGGCTGTTCGGCAACGGGGCGTAACGCGTCGTCATCGACTGAACTCGGCCGGCGCAATGACCCCGCGCGCCGGCCTTCTGCGCGGAGTCAGCCATCCTTATCGCCTGACCGGACGAATATTCGAAAAATTTGGTCATGTTTCGGCTCGGGTAGGTGGCATCCGCCTTGTTCATGCGAAATACTCGCGCCCAGCCGCGAGACGCTTTGAAGCCGCCACGATAACTTCCGAACGGCCATTCGCAGGCATAGGTCGTTAGGCAGCCTAACGGTCGGCTGTCGTCCGTTTCGCCTGCGTGCGATAAGTCAGGCGACACGCGAAGCATCCACAACAAGTAATAGAACGAGACAATCAGGAGGAACCCGATGAAGTCATTCGCCGCTCTCACGCCCTTCAAACGCACCGCGCTGGCCGCCGCCAGCATGACGCTCGCAGTGGGCGCGCTGTCGCTGCCGGCCGTGGCCGCCATCGTGCCGCAGGGCGTCGCGCTTGCCGCGAAGCAGGAACTCGTGCGCAACAACGGCTCGGAAGTCGAGACGCTCGATCCGGCGCTCGTCGAATCCGTCGGCGCGGCGAATCTCGGGCGCGATCTCTTCGAGGGCCTGACCGTCACGAATGGCGACGGGGCAGTGACGCCGGGCGTCGCGGAGAAATGGGAGCAGAAAGACCCGACGACGTGGATCTTCCACCTGCGCAAGAACGCGCGCTGGTCGAACGGGCAGAACGTGACGGCGAGCGACTTCGTGTACGGCTGCCAGCGTTTCATCGATCCGAAATTGGCGTCGCCCTACGGCAACGTGTTCGGGCCGTTCCTGCTGAACGGCGCGGATATCGTCGCGGGCAAGAAGCCGGCGAGCGCGCTCGGCGTGCACGCCATCGACGCGCTCACGCTCGAAGTCAGGACCGCCGGCCCGGTGCCGTTCCTGCCGGAACTGATGTCGAATCCCAATCTCGGGCCAGTGCATCGCGCGACCGTCGAGAAGTATGGCCGCGACTGGACGAAGCCGGGCAATCTCGTCAGCAACGGTCCGTTCCAGTTGAAGGACTGGCAGGTCAACAGCAAGCTCGTGCTGGCGAAAAACCCGAACTACTGGGACAAGGAGCACGTGCAACTGACGCAGGTGACGTATCTCCCGGTCGAGGACGAGAACACCGACGTCAAACTCTTCCAGTCGGGCGACAACGACATGACGTATCAGATGCCTACCGGCACCTATGCGAAGTATCGCCAGCAGTTTCCGAATGACACGCGCAATTCGCTGATTCTCGGCACGCGCTATTACAGCTTCAACAACCGCGATCCGCTGCTGAAAGACGTGCGCGTGCGCAAGGCGCTGTCGATGGTCATCGACCGCGATCTGCTCGCGCAGCGCGTGACCGCGGACGGCCAGACGCCGATGTACGGCCTGATGCCGAAGGGCGTGAGCGGCGCGGACGTGTCGAACTACGAGTGGGCGTCGTGGCCGATGGACAAGCGCGTCGCGGAAGCGAAGAAGCTGCTGGAGCAGGCGGGCGTGAAGCCGGGCACGAAGCTGCGTTTCGCGATGAATACGAGCGACTACAACAAGAAGATGGCGATCTTCGCGGCATCCGAATGGAAGACGAAGCTGGGCCTCGCCACCGATATCGAATCGATGGAATTCAAGGTGCTGCTCAAGAAGCGCCATGACGGCGACTATCAGATCGCGCGCAACGGCTGGGTGGCCGACTACAACGACGCGACGACCTTCCTGCAACTCGTGCAGTGCAAGTCGACGCAAAACGACAACTTCAACTGCAATCCGAAGGCCGACGCGCTGATCGCTCAGGCAAGCGAAACGACCGATCAGGCGAAGCGCAAGCAATTGCTGACCGAAGCCGCGAAGCTCGTGATGGACGACTACCCGCTGCTGCCGCTGCTGCAATATGGCCTGCCGCGCCTCGTCAAGAGCTACGTGGGCGGCTATTCGCTGAAGAACCCGATGGATCATTACGGCAGCAAGGATCTCTACATCGTCAAGCACTGACGCACAGGAGCCGTTCGCATGTGGTCCTATACGCTTCGGCGCGTGTTGCTCACGCTGCCGACATTGCTGATCGTCGTCACGGTCTGCTATCTGCTTCTGCACGCTACGCCGGGCGGCCCGTTCGACGGCGAGCGCAAGGTGTCCGCCGAAGTGCTCGCGAATCTGCAGGCCAAGTATCACCTCGGCGAGCCGTTGTGGAAGCAATACCTGCTCTATCTCGACGGCCTCTTGCATGGCGATCTCGGCGCGTCGTTCCGGTACGCCGACTGGAGCGTCAACGAGCTCGTGCTGCGCGCGCTGCCGGTGTCGCTCGCCATCGGCGGGGTGTCGATGGCGCTGGCGATCGTCATCGGCGTGCTGCTCGGTGTCGCGGCGGCGCTGCGCCGCAACAGCATCGCCGATTACGCGCTGATGCTCGTCAGCAATGCGGGCAACGCGTTCCCGTCGTTCGTGATCGGGCCGGTGCTGATCCTCGTGTTCGCCATCGCCCTGAAGTGGCTTCCGGCGGGCGGCTGGGACGACTTCGACCCGCGCTACATGGCGCTGCCCGTCGCGCTGCTGGTGATGATCAACGTCGCGACGGTCGGGCGCGTCACGCGTGCGAGTCTCATCGAAGTGATGAACACGCCGTATATCCGCACCGCGCGCGCAAAGGGCCTGGCGATGCACACCATCGTGCTGCGTCATGCGCTGAAGCCGACGCTGATTCCGGTCGTCTCGGTGATCGGCCCGCTCGCGATCCAGTCGATCACGGCGGCGGTCGTCACCGAGTCCGTGTTCTCGCTGCCGGGCATCGGCAAGCTGATCGTGAATGGCGCGGCCAATCGCGATTACACGCTGGTGCTCGGCCTCGTCGTGCTCGTCACGGTCGTGGCCGTGCTCCTCAACCTGCTGGTCGATCTCGCTTACGCGTGGCTCGATCCGAAGATCCGCTACTGAGAGGGCGCGCGATGAAATCAGCATCTCTGAGCGCCACGCTCGAACAAGCGGTGGCGGGCCGCAGTCCGTGGCAGGACGCCCGCGTGCGCTTCCTGCGCAACAAGGCGGCGGTCGTGAGTCTCGCGCTGCTCGCGATCATCACGCTTGCGTGCATCGCTGGTCCGTGGCTGTTGCCGAATCAGTTCGATTCCGCCGACTGGAACGCGATGAGCGTGCCGCCCACGTTCGCTCACTGGCATCTGTTCGGCACCGACGAAACCGGCCGCGATCTCTTCGTGCGCTGTCTGATCGGCGGCCGCGTCTCGCTCATGATCGGCGCGCTCGCCACGCTCACGTCGGTCACGCTCGGCATCGTATGGGGCGCGGTGGCGGGGTTCATTGGCGGCCGCGTCGATAACGCGATGATGCGCTTCGTCGACATGATGTACGCCATTCCGTATTTGCTCATCGCCATTCTGATGGTGACGCTGCTCGGCCGCGAGTTCTATCTCGTCGTGCTGACCATCACCGTGTTCTCGTGGATGGACATGGCGCGCGTGGTGCGCGGCCAGACGCTCGCGATCCGCTCGAAGGAGTACGTCGAAGCGGCGCGCGCCATCGGCGTGCCGACGCGGCGCATCATCGTGCGGCATGTCGTGCCGAATCTGCTGGGCATCGTCGCGATCTATACGACCGTCACCGTGCCGGGCGTGATTCTCACGGAGTCAGTGTTGTCGTTTCTCGGCCTCGGCGTGCAGGAACCGATGACGAGCTGGGGCGTGCTGATTCAGGACGGCGTCGGCGTCATGGAATCCGCGCCGTGGATCTTGCTGTTCCCGGCGGCGCTGCTCTCCATCACGCTTTACTGCATCAACTTTGTCGGCGACGGGCTGCGTGACGCGCTCGATCCGAAGGACAGGTGAGTCATGCCGCTACTCGAAGTCAAAGGCCTGCAAGTCGAATTCAGGACGCACGACGCCGCCGTGCGCGCGGTCAACGGCGTGAGCTTCACGCTGGAAGAGGGCGAGACGCTCGGCATCGTCGGTGAGTCCGGCTCGGGCAAGAGCCAGAGCGTGCTCGCGATGCTGGGGCTGCTCGCATCGAACGGACGCGCGACGGGCGAAGCGCTGTACCGCGGCGAGAACCTGATCGGCATGCCGGCTCGGGCGCTCAATCGCATTCGCGGCAATCGTCTCTCGATGATCTTTCAGGACCCGATGAGCTCGCTCAATCCGTACCTGACCATCGAGCGGCAGATGACGGAAGTGCTCGAACTGCACAAGAACCTGACGCGCCGCGAAGCGAAAAAGCGCGCGATCGCCATGCTCGAAGCCGTGCGGATTCCCGAGGCGGCGCATCGCATCGGACAGTATCCCCACGAGTTGTCGGGCGGCATGCGCCAGCGCGTGATGATCGCGATGGCGCTGCTGTGCGAGCCCGAAGTGCTGTTCGCCGACGAGCCGACCACCGCGCTCGACGTGACCGTGCAGGCGCAAGTGCTGCAACTGCTGCGTGATCTGCAGCGCGACTTCGGCACGTCCATCGTGTTGATCACGCACGATCTGGGCGTGGTCGCCGGACTGTGCGAGAAGGTCATGGTGATGTACGGCGGCCGCGTGATGGAGCAGTGCGACGCCGCCACGCTCTTTGCGAAGCCGTCGCATCCGTACACCATCGGCTTGCTGCGCGCGTTGCCGAGGCTCGACCAGCAGGGCGGCGAACTCGCGGGCATCCCCGGCAATCCGCCGAACATGGCGCATCCGCCAGCCGGATGTCCATTCCACGAACGCTGCGCCGATGCGACCGCCGAATGCGCCGAGCGGGAGCCTGCGCTCGAAACGGTCCGCACGTCCGGCACGCACGCTACACACTGGCTGCGCGCGTGCCATCGTCCCGTCGATGCGATGACGACGCGCTATCAGGAGTCAAGCCATGTCTGACGCGACGATCCTTTCCGTGCGCGACATGCGCGTGCATTTTCAGGTGAAGGCGAAGAGCCGCCTGCCGTGGGCGCCGTCGCGCACGCTGAAGGCGGTCGACGGCGTGAGCTTCGACCTGCGCGCGGGCGAGACGCTCGGCGTCGTCGGCGAATCGGGCTGCGGCAAGTCCACGCTCTCGCGCGCCATCCTCAATCTCATCCCCGCGACGCACGGTGAAATCGTATGGATGGGCGCGAAGCTGACGCAAGCTTCTGCCCGCGAGTGGCATGCGGTGCGCGCCGATGTGCAGATGATCTTCCAGGACCCGCTCGCATCGCTCGATCCGCGCATGACGATCGGACAGATCATCGCGGAGCCGTTGACGGAACATCGACCCGGCATGAGCCGCCAGGACATCGACGCCCGCGTGCGCGCGATGATGACGAAAGTCGGCTTGCGCGAGCAGATGATCAACCGCTATCCGCACGAGTTTTCGGGCGGGCAGTGTCAGCGCGTTGGCATTGCGCGGGCGCTGATCGTCGAGCCGAAGCTCGTCGTGTGCGATGAGCCGGTCTCTGCGCTCGATGTGTCCATTCAGGCGCAGATCGTCAATCTGTTGAAGGCGTTGCAGGCGGAGATGAAGCTGTCGCTGATCTTCATCGCGCACGATCTGGCCGTGGTGCGGCATATTTCGGATCGCGTGATGGTGATGTACCTCGGCCGCGTGATGGAGCTTGCGGACAAGCACGCGCTCTATGAAACGCCGCGCCATCCGTACACGCGCGCGTTGCTGTCGGCGGTGCCGGTGCCCGATCCGGCGATCGAGCGAGGCAAGGTCGTTCAGATCCTTTCCGGCGATATCCCGAGTCCCATCGATCCGCCCGCCGGATGCGTGTTCCATACACGCTGCCCGATGGCGCAGGCGCGCTGCTCGCAGGAAGTGCCCGAATTGCGGACGCTGGCGCAGGGTGTTTTGGCTGCATGCCATTTTGCTTGATGTATCGGTTTCCTAACTATTCGGAATCGGAGTCGCGAAGCCGTTTGAACGAACGATAAGTCCACGCATCGCCCGTATTAACCAGAGTCAAACAAGCCGTCCCCCGACCTTTCCGGTCGCCGGGCGCGGCTGGTTGCATCCATTGAGTCGTGAGTTGTTGTTTTGTCGTTAGCAGGTTGAGTCAGGAGTTTGGAGATACGTTTCATGAAAAAACAAAAAACATCAGTTGCCCTTTCGATTCTGCTGTTCAGCGGCTTCATGGCTGCGAACGTTGCCGCCTATGGCCAGGAGACCGATACCGAGGCGCCCTCGCGCCACACCGAAGCCGTGCCGAGTTCGCCGCCCAATACCGAAGCCGATGCGCCGGTGAGCAATCAGGCCAAGGCAAAAGGCTTTATCGAGGACGCGCATCTAAATCTGCTCGGACGGTCTTTCACCGAGCACGACGAATTCAAGGGCAATGGCAAGAAGAACGCCTGGGTGCTCGGCGCGCAGGCGGTCTTCGAGTCAGGCTATACGCGCGGCCTGATCGGGCTGGGCGCGGACGTATCGCTTTTCGGCGCGTTCAAACTGAACGGCGGCGATGGCGCGGGCAATCGCGTGCACGTCGGCACGGACGGTGGCGGATCGCATCAGCTTGCCTGGGCGTATCCGGGCGTGTGGGATGTGAAGGCGCGCGCGTCGAACACGGTGCTCAAGTACGGCCAGCAACTCTTCGATAACCCGTTCCTCGTGCCGCACGACAACCGTGCGCTGCCGCCGACATATCGCGGCTTCTCGCTCGCGAGCGAAGAGTTCAGGAACCTCACGCTGAAAGCCGGCACGGTGGATGGCGTGATCGCGCGCGGCATGACGACGGTATCGGGCCTGAAGACGGAATACGGCGGCACGCATGTCTCGCAGTTCACGTACTTCGGCGGCGACTGGACGCACGGCGACGATACCGCGGTGTCGCTCTACGGCAGCGTCGCGAACAACGTGTGGCAGCAGTACTACCTGTCGGCGACGCAGAGCATCGGCGATCCGAAGGCGGTTCGCTGGACCGGCGCACTGAACTACTACTACACGGGCGCGATCGGCGACAAACGGCAGGGGCCGATCAACAACAACGCATACAGCCTCGCGCTCGCCGGCACGCATGGCGCGCATACGCTCCAGTTCGCGTTCCAGCAGATTCTCGGCGACCAGATGTTCGACTACATGGGCCAGTCGGGCGGCGATTACCTGTCGAACTCGCTCGACGTGGACTACAACCAGCCGCATGAAAAGTCCGTGAGCCTGTCGTACTCGCTCAACATGAAGGACTATGGCGTGCCGGGCCTCAAGGTGACGATGTGGACCGCGTACGGCTGGGGCGCCGACGGCAGCGCAATGGCCAACAGCGGCACCGCGAATGCGGGCAGTTACATCGTGAACGGCCGTCCGTTGCAAGGCTCGCATTACGAGTTCGGCATCATCCCCGGATACACCGTGCCGGACGGCAAATTCAAGAACACGTCGGTCAAGTTCTACTACATGCATCATCACGGCAGCGAGTTTTATCCGGACGGGACGAGCAACGTCTATCGGCTGATGGTGAACGTGCCATTCATAGTCTTCTGACGTCGCATTCGCCATTGGCGCGCATCGTGTAAACCCTACAAATTCTCACCTTTACATTACGTTTAACTTTCATCTATAACGTGAGTGCGTGTAGCGGATTGCCATGTCTCGCCCACGCTCATCGCCCGGCAGGCTTTATTCCTGCCGGGCTTTTTTTTGCCTGCATCGCCGCCCGACACGCCTTTCAGTGCCTTACGAAAAGCGCTGTCCTAAGTGAAAACCCCGTCGTTTCTTTCGCTTGACTTACTTGATATATCACATACTGTGTATATGCGATGACGCTTCGGCGGCGGCATCGTAAGAGGCGTCGCTCGACGTCCGATTACACAAAGGCAGCAGTGCCAAGGAGACAGGCATGGACCAGATGAATCGCCAGGAGGGGGCGTCGCGTCTAGCGTCGCCGTGGGTGCAGTTGGTGTTCGGCGTGATCTGTATGGCGATGATCGCCAACATGCAGTACGGATGGACGCTCTTCGTCAATCCGATCGACGAGAAATATCACTGGGGCCGCGCCGCGATTCAGGTGGCGTTCACGATCTTCGTCGTTACCGAAACATGGCTCGTGCCGGTGGAAGGCTATCTGGTCGACAAGTACGGGCCGCGTCCGGTCGTCGTCGGCGGCGGCCTGCTCTGCGCGATTGCATGGGCGATGAACTCGGTCGCGTCGTCCTTGCCGCTCCTGTACCTCGCGGCAGCGATCGGCGGCGTCGGCGCCGGTGCGGTGTACGGGACGTGCGTCGGCAATGCGCTGAAGTGGTTCCCCGCGCGGCGCGGCCTCGCGGCGGGCATCACGGCGGCGGGCTTCGGCATGGGCTCGGCGGCAACCGTCGTGCCGATCGCGCACATGATCAAGTCGAGCGGCTACGAGGCGACCTTCCTGTGGTTCGGGCTTGGACAGGGCCTCGTCGTGTTCCTGCTCGGCATGGCGCTCTACGCGCCGCCCGCGCACATGCTCGCGGCCGTCAAGACCACATTGAAGCGCGCGGTCTACAACGCGAGTCCGAAGCAGGTGCTGGCATCGCCGATCTTCTGGGTGATGTACCTGATGTTCGTGATGATGGCTGCCGGCGGCCTGATGGCGACGGCGCAGCTTGGCCCCATCGCGAAGGACTTCGGCCTGCACGATTCGCCCGTGTCGATACTCGGCCTGACGCTGCCCGCGCTCACGTTCGCGCTGACCATCGACCGCGTGCTGAACGGGCTGACGCGACCGTTCTTCGGCTGGGTGTCCGACAGGATCGGACGCGAAAACACGATGTTCATCGCGTTCGCGATCGAGGCGGTGGGGATCGTCGCGCTATCGAAGTTCGGGCACAACCCGGTGGCGTTCGTCGTGCTGACGGGCATCGTGTTCTTCGCCTGGGGCGAAATTTACAGCCTGTTCCCGGCGACGTGCGGCGACACCTTCGGCCCGAAGTTCGCGGCGACCAACGCGGGGCTGCTGTACACCGCGAAGGGCACGGCTGCGTTGCTGGTGCCGTTCTCGAGCGTGCTCACGAAGGCGACTGGAAGCTGGCAGGCGGTCTTCATGCTGGCAGCGGGGATGGCCGCGATTGCCGCGCTGCTGGCGCTCTTCGTGCTGAAGCCGATGCGCAGCGCGCATACGCAGAAGCATGCACGTGATACGGGCGTGGAGATGGGATATTCGCCAGCCGTGAAGGAGTGATCGCGGGGTTTTTGAGGTTCTAGCGAATGGGGAAGTAAAGCCGGTCCGCGCGGCGTGCGTCGCGCGGACCGGTTTCTGTTTGTTCGCTTCGGATGTCGAAGCTTCGTCGTTTCGACGTCAGCGCGTGGTCCGCGTCCGCTGAACTCGTGCACGTCGATAACTGCGTCGCATCGCGCCGTCGCTTCAACGAAACGTCAGAACCGCGTGCCGACGCTGCATCCGCCGAAACTGCCGCCGTTAGTGGCCCAGCCTCCGCAGCCGAAGAGACCGCATCCGCCGAGCATGAGCGTTGCAACGATGAGAAGGGCGACAGCGCGGACGCGTTTCATGGCAATAAGCAGGTTTCTGACGATGGCGCGCATTGTCCCCGACGCGGCGCGCGTGACTGTCAAAAACCGTCGTCAGCCGGGCTTGCCATCCGCACGCGGCCGGGTGAGCCGTCGCGCGTAGGCCGCGACGTAGATCGCGAAGGCGAAAATCCAGCACGATTCCGCGCCGACGATGCAGAACCCATGCGCCGTTGGCCGCGATCGGCCCGAGCACCCGCAACGCGCTCGTCGACATCACGCCGCGGCCCATCTTTCCACGACGATCTGCCAACCGGTATGACCATGTGCTGTCCGCGTGATCATCGCGATGACCGCGCCGCCGATGACGGGACTCTTGATGTTGTCCTCCATCAGCGATGAAACGTGCGCGTGCGGTCAACGCGGAATCGGCGACTTGACTGCATCGCCTTCGCCGGCGATCGCAAACACGAGCAGCACCGCTTTCTCCGTCCCGCTCGCGTTCTTCGCGACGACGTGATGCGCGCCCGGCGGTTCGTACCATGATTCGCCCGGCCCGTATGTCTTCGCCGCCGATCCTTCCAGCTGCGACACGACGTGCCCTTCGAGCACATACGCGAAGATCGACCCCGGATGCTGGTGCGCCTCCGATGCCTGCCCCGGTTTGAATGCGACCGTCGCCATCAATACGTTCTTGCCGGGCGCTTCGGGCAAGGCTTGCTTCATCAAGGGCGTGACCGTTTCCTCATCGCCCCCGTGCGCCGACGCGCCGGACGCACTTGACGCTCCGACTGCGAGCGCCGCCATCACTGCCACACATCGACGGATATTCATGGCGCGCGCTCCTCACTCGGGCATCTTGCGAAACGCGATCGAGAAGCGGTTCCAGCTATTGATCGCGGAGATGAGCAAGGTCAGATCGGCGATTTCCTCGTCGCTGAAATGCGGCTTGACGGCTTCCCAAACGGCATCCGGCACATGGTCTTGCGCGATCAGCGTGAGCGCCTCGGTCCATTCGAGCGCGGCGCGTTCGCGGTCGGTGAAGAAGGGCGTTTCGCGCCAGGTGACCACCGTCGCGAGACGCCGGTCTGTTTCGCCGCCCTTGCGCGCGTCGGTCGTGTGCATGTCGACGCAGAACGCGCAGCCGTTGATCTGCGATGCGCGCAGCCGGACGAGTTCGGCCAGCGACTTTTCGATCGACGACTTCCCGATGCGCTCTTCGACGCCAATCATGGCCTTGATCGCGGCGGGGCTGGCTTTGTAGAAGTCGAGACGGGATTGCATGGATAGCTCCTTTATCGGTTGAGAGACTGTGCGAACTGCGTTGCCACGTCGACAGATTAGGCGTGCAGGTGGCGTGATCCAATGACCGATTCCGGAGGATTTCAGGTGACCAGTAACGCTGTCCCTCTTGCGGCGAACCGGACCGCGCGCGATAGCGCACGTGCCACGGATCGCCGCAATTCTCGACAAGCCGACGCCGCTCAATCCAGCGACGAAGCCGGCCCGAAGAACTCATAGCGGCTCTGCGACTCCGGCACGCCGAGCGCCTTCAGATGCTTCTTCACCGCCTTCATGAACGACTTCGGACCGAGGAAGTACGCATCCACGTCGCGGCTCTTCGGCAGCCACTTGTCGAGCAGCGCCTCGGTGACGAAACCGAAGCCGTGGGCCTCGCGATCGCCTTCGCGCTGTTGCTCATAGCAGTAGAAGTGCTTGAGTTGCGGATGACGCGCCGCCAGATCCTCGATGACCGCGCGGAACGCATGCACGCCGCCATGCCGCGCCGCGTGGATGAAGTGGACCGGACGCGTGGTCGCGGTGAGCGCGGCCTGCAGCATCGCGAGCGTCGGGGTGATGCCCACGCCGCCGCTGATCAGCACGAGCGGCTTTTCGCTGTGGTCGAGCCTGAAGTCGCCGGCGGGCGGATAGAGGTCGAGCGTGTCGCGCTCGTGCACCTGATCGTGCAGGAAGCCGGAGACCTTGCCTTCGGGCTCGCGCTTTACGCTGATGCGGTATTCACGACCGTTCGGTGCGGCCGACAGCGAGTAGTTGCGGCGCACTTCCTCGCCGTCGATGACCATGCGCAAACCGATGTACTGGCCCGGATGGAAGTCGAGCAGGGCGCCGCCATCCTCGGGCACCAGATAAAACGACGTGATTTCCTCGCTCTCCGCAACCTTGCGCGCGACGACGAAACGCCGCGTGCCACGCCATCCGCCCGGCGCTTTCTCGCGCGCGCTGTAGATGCCTTCTTCCAGGCCGATCAGCAAGTCGGCCAGTTGCTGATACGCGGCAGCCCATGCTTCGATCACGGCATCGGTGGCGATCTCTTCGCCGAGCACCTCGCGGATCGAGCGCAGCAGGCACGCTCCGACGATCGGGTAGTGCTCCGCCTGAATATTGAGCGCGACGTGCTTGTTGATGATCTGCCCGACGAGACCGCCGAGCTTTTCGAGTTCGTCGATATGCCGCGCGTACATCAACACGCCGTTGGCCAGCGCGCGCTGTTGCGCGCCACTCGCCTGATGGGCCTGATTGAACATCGGCCGCACGACCGGATACTCGTTGAGCATCATTGCGTAGAAGTGGCGCGTGAGCGCCTCGCCGCCGCTTTCGAGCAGGGGGACGGTTGCTTTGATAATGGCGCGGTGTTCTGCTGACAGCATGGTGTAGTCCTCGTGACAAGGGCGAAACGTGTGCTTCGCGTTCGGTCCATTCCTACACAGTTTCCATGCCAGTGTAGAATCATCGAATAATCAATGAATTACCTAACTTTATGGTCGATTCGACTCTAGTCAAACGGACTGCTGACGTAGTCGCAATGACTTCGCGCGTCCTGCTCGATGCGCTCGTGCCCCTCATTGAAGACCTGTCTCGCGACATGCCGGACACCGAACGCTACCGGCGCTTGCTGAGCACGCTGCGCGCGCTCTTCCCCGGCGACGCCGTCGCGCTCTTGCGGCTCGACGGCGAGACGCTGGTGCCACTCGCCATCGACGGTTTGTCGAGCGATACGCTGGGCCGGCGCTTCCGCGTGAGCGAGCATCCGCGATTCGCGCGCATCCTCGCCCGTCCCGAACCCACGCGTTTTCCGGCGAACTCCGATCTCCCCGATCCCTATGATGGCCTCGTCAAACACGCGGGCGCGCGCCTCGAAGTGCATGACTGCCTGGGCAGTCCGCTGTTCGTCGATGGCCGGCCCTGGGGCTTGCTGACCCTCGATGCGCTCGATCCCGCGCGTTTCGACGGCATCGACATGGCGTCGTTGCAGGCGTTTCTCAGTCTCGCGGCGGCGACCGTGAGCGTCGCGGAACGCATCGACAGACTGGCGCAGACGAGCGAGGCGGAACGGCAGCGCGCCGAGGTGTACCGGCAGGCGAGCGGGCCGCGCCGGCGCGAGATGATCGGCAGCAGCGCGAGCCACAAGCATCTGATGGACGAGATCGCGATCGTCGCGTCGAGCGATCTGACCGTGCTCGTGACCGGCGAAACGGGCGTCGGCAAGGAACTGGTGGCGTCCGAGATACACGCGCTGTCGCCGCGCGCCGAGAAGCCGCTCGTCAGCCTCAACTGCGCGGCGCTGCCGGACACGCTCGTCGAAAGCGAACTCTTCGGGCATGTGCGCGGTGCGTTCTCCGGTGCATCGGCGGACCGGCGCGGGAAGTTCGAACTGGCCGACGGCGGCACGCTGTTTCTCGACGAAGTCGGCGAATTGCCGCTCGCCATTCAGGCCAAGCTGCTGCGCGTGCTGCAGAACGGCCAGTTGCAGCGGATCGGATCAGATAGCGAGCATCGCGTCGATGTACGGCTGATTGCCGCGACCAATCGCGATCTCGCCGATGAAGTGCGCGCCGGACGTTTCCGCGCGGACCTGTATCACCGGCTGTCGGTTTATCCGCTCGTCGTGCCGCCGCTGCGCGAGCGGGGCCGCGACGTACTGCTGCTCGCCGGTTATTTCCTCGAGGAGAACCGCTCGCGGCTCGGGCTGCTGAGCCTGCGGCTGTCGGCGGATGCGCAGTCCGCGCTGCTCGCCTACCGGTGGCCCGGCAACGTGCGCGAACTCGAACATCTGATCGGACGCAGCGCGTTGAAGGCGCTCGCGGCGCATCGCGAGCGGCCGCGCATTCTCACGCTGACAGCTCCCGACTTCGGTATCGCCGATACCCCGAACGCCGCGTCTGCAACCGCGCCCGAAGCGGCCGCGCCGGGCGCCGATTTCCGCGAAGCCGTGACCGCCTACGAGCGCACGCTGATCCTCGATGCCCTCGCGCGCAACGGCCAGAACTGGGCGTCGACGGCGCGGGAGCTGGGCATCGACCGGGCCAATCTCAATCGGCTCGCACGGCGGCTCGGTCTCAAGTGATGCGTTCCGCCGTGTCTCGATAAAGCCAACACCGAGTCCGCCGCACAACACCGTCGCGGCAGTCGCGCGATCAACTGCTCAGTTGAGCATCTCAAAATAATGCGTCTCTTTGTCTAAACGCAAAGAAACGTGCCGTCTTGTCACGCGTATCGATAGCAGGTATTGAGACAATCTCCGGGCTGGAGAAAACGGGGACTTCCTCCTAACATTCGAGAAGCCAGGCACCACCCGTCATCGGCAAAACCATTGCAGTGCTCTCAACAATCGCACCCGCATGGATCGAACGTGAGATCGAACCGTGCGCGGCGAGTCAAAAACGGCAACGCGGCACGGGGGATACGTGGGAAACGTGGGATACGTGGCTCAACGCAGCGCCAGGATCGCGTGCTCCGCGCTCTTCGCGTTTAGCAGCATCGCGGCGTTCGCCGCGGACGCTCCGCCGGCCACTGCCGCCGGCGCGCCCCTCGAACGCGCACCGGACACGATGCAGGCCCGCGTGATGGGATGCGCCACGTGTCATGGCGCGCACGGCGAGGGCACCGGCAACGACTACTTCCCGCGTCTTTCCGGCAAGCCCGCAGGCTACCTCTATAACCAGTTGCTCGCGTTTCGCGACGGGCGCCGCAAGTACCCGCCGATGAACTACCTGCTCGCGTATCTGCCCGACGCCTACTTGAAGCAGATCGCCGATTACTTCGCCGCCGAACGTCCGCCGTTCCCGCAGCCGGGCCCCGTCACCGTCGACGCTAGAACGCTCGATCTCGGCAAGACGCTCATCATGAAGGGCGATCCGTCGCGCAAGGTGCCCGCGTGCGTCAGCTGTCATGGCGCGTCGATGACCGGCATGGAGCCCGCGATTCCCGGCTTGCTCGGCCTGCATGCGGACTACATCAGCGCGCAACTGGGCGCCTGGCGCTACGGCACCCGCACGACGGTCGCGCCCGACTGCATGCGCCAGGTTTCGCAGCTTCTGAGCGAGCGTGACATCACCGCGATTTCCGCCTATCTCGCTTCGCTCCCCGCGCCCGCGAATCCAACGCCCGTTGCGGCCGGCTCATTCAAGATGCCGCTCGCATGCGGCAGCGTTCACAACTGAAGAGGACCCGACGTGCTTCGTTTCCGACAACTTGGGGCGCTTGCCGTAACGGTCCTCGCGGCTTTCGTGGCAGCTTTGTGCGGGCCTGTCCGGGACGCGGCAGCGCAAGCGAAGAC